>JAEEGL014947408.1_pt1 | contig 17185 bp, 13 predicted proteins | sample 9134231 | NCBI WGS metagenome assembly JAEEGL01 (sample SAMN16246548, study PRJNA631951) | gut metagenome | biome: gut microbiome; feature: rumen; material: fiber-attached | host: Bos | place: Iran: Karaj | collected 2018-10
AATTACCACGCAAATAAAAAAGTAAAAGAAATAAATAAGGTAATTAAACGAACTGTTGAACAAACAAATCAGCAAGAACTTATCGAAGAGTTAAATAAAGATCTTCCTGAAGAACATCCTAAAATAGATAATGGTTATGTTGCATCACTTTTAGCAATTAATCCTGAAACTGTTGGATGGATAAGAATTAATAACACAAATATTGATTACCCTGTTGTTCAAACAAATAATAATAAATATTATTTAAAACATAACTACAATTTAGAAGAAGATCATAGTGGTTGGGTATTTATGGATTATAGAAATAGTACTCAAGAATTAAATAAAAATACCATTATATATGCGCACAATCGTTTCTCTAATGGTGTTATGTTCGGAACACTTGATAAAGTTTTAAATGATAACTGGAATACTAAAAAAAGTAATTTAACTTTTAAATTTGATACTTTATATAAAGAAATGAACTGGCAAATATTCTCTGTTTACAAGATAGAAGCAACTAGTGATTACCTACAAGTTAAGTTCTCATCTGATGAAGAGTGGAATCAATTTGTTGATATGATTAAAACTAGAAGTATTAAAGACTTTGGTGTTGATGTTGGACCAAATGATAAAATAGTAACTTTATCAACATGTGCAACAGAAAAAGATAGTCGATTAGTAGTTCATGCAGTATTAAAAAACTAATATAAAAATACCTTGAAAAAAGGTATTTTTTTTATGTAAAAAAGAACCACAATTTGTGGTTCTTTTAATTAATATTCTAAAATTGACATACGATCTTTTGCAAATGGTTCTGCAGTATAACCTACATTAGATAGTGCTTGCATGTCTGAACTGTAGCTTCCTTGAATTAAATTGTTAACAGAATCAGATACAAGAGTAATCTTATTAAGTTTACTATCGTATACTGCAATGCCACTATAATCACCTATACTTACTTTACCACCATCTTCAGTAGTTAAGTAAGATGTATAAGTTACTTCATTATTAAATTTAAATACATACATAGTATATGATAAGAAATTATTATCAGAATACAATACTACGTCCTTTTCTACAACGCTGTATTCATCATTAGATATTATTTCCTTAGTAGCAAGTAAACCAACATGAATACCACCTTCAACAACAACTAATGGAGCATAAATGCTAGCTTCATTAGAACTTGAATCAGTTACATTAAGTTTTACTGGGTAAACACCTTTCTGAGTAAAATTAATATCATTTACAAGTGATGGAGTACATTCTTCATCATAACAAGAATCAACAAATGACTCAGCAGTTAAATTAGCTATTTCATCAAGTTGAACAACATTTGATTTAATTTTTGCTATTGGTGCAGTTGTATCTTTAACAATAACTTTTGATGTATATTGTTTATCTCCACATTTAATTGAATAATCATATGTACCAGCAGTAGCAATATCAATATTAGATATATCTAAAATACAATTTGAAGATGACATATTACTAAATGTAGCATAGTCATTAATATCTTCAGATAAAGTTCCACCTTGTTCTACAGTAATGCTGTTTAGTTTAACAGAACTTTTATCAAAAATATGTTTTACATTAATAAAATAATAACTACCAGCTCCAAGAGCTCCAATAAGTAAAATTATTAATAAGAAAACTAATACTTTTCCACCTTTTTTATTTCCTGGCATTTTTGCTTTTGGATCTAACTCAGGTGTTGTTCCAATTTCATCAAAATTGCTCATTGGTGTTGCATAATCAACAGGAGTAGATGTTTCTGCTTGGTAACCAACTTCTGGCATTGAATCAGGAATTGGCATTGTTGGTCCTGATGGTTGTTCAACCCCTACGTTTTGTTCATTCATAACTGGAGCACTTAATGTTGGTTCAGCAGGAACAGGTTCTGGCGCTGGAACATTAAATGTTGGTTCTTGCTGCATTGTATTTACATTAATATTAGCTGATGCAACATCATTTAATCCCATATTTTGAATAGTAGGTTCTGCAGGTGTATTATATATATTATTTACTGGTTCACTAGGTGCACTAACTGGTTCAACTACAGGTTGTTGTGCAGCCATGCTATTATATGCATCTACCTGTGGAACTTCTTGAGTAGGAATAGTATCGTAACTAGGTGTTACTCCTACACTATTCATATCAGAAACAGTATTTTCAACAGGTGAAAAACTTTCCATACCAACGTTTGGAGTAGCTTCAACTTGTTGATTATTCATAATATTATTAGATAAGTTCTCTAAACCAATAGAACTTAAATTACTTGTTTGATTATTATATTCAGGCATAGGTGCAGTGTTTAATTCATTATTAACAGGCACTGAACCTAGTGTTGCAGAATTCATCGAATCAAATTGATTCTCATTCCCAAAATTATTTTCTGGATTCATCTTTTGACCCCTTTTCCTATTATATATAAATTATACATAAAACATGCCTAAATTGCAACATCTTTAAATATCAATATATAAATAATATTAAAAGCTTTTTATTATAAAAAAACAACCAGATAGTCTAGTTGTTTTTCATATATTCATCAAGTATATTAATAACTTCTTCCTTACTTTTAGCCTGGCAAAGTTTTACCTTTGTTTCCTTACTATTTGGTAAATATTTAAAATAATACATTAAATGTGTTCTAAATTCAAGAATTGCTGTTCTTTCATTTTTGTCTTCTATTAACATGTTTAAATGCATTTTCATCATATTAATTCTATCTGAAACTGTTATATTATTATCATAATTTCCTTTTTCTAAATAATCTACACAGTTTTTAATAAGCCATGGATTACCAATTGCACCCCTACCTATCATAACTGCACTACATCCAGTTTCATCAAGCATTTGTTTAGCAAGTTCTGGTGATGTAACATCACCATTACCAATAACAGGTATCTTAACTGCATTAACTACATCTTTAATAATGTTCCAGTTTGCCTTCCCACTATAACCTTGTGATCTTGTTCTTGCATGTATAGCTATAGCACTTGCTCCAGCTTCTTCACATATTTTTGCAACTTCAACAGCATTGATGCTATTTTCATCCCATCCACTTCTTATTTTAACAGTAACAGGAATCTTAACAGCTTTCACAACAGATGAAACAATCTCCTTAATCTTTTGAGGATTTTTTAAAAGCGCACTTCCAGCTTGATTTTTAAGGGCAACCTTTGGAACTGGACAACCCATATTAATATCTATAATATCTGGTTTCATGGTTTCTTCAACTATTTTGGCTGCTTTAACAAAAGAATCTAAATCACTTCCAAATATCTGCTGTGTTATTGGTCTTTCTTTCTCATCCATGATTAACATTTTCATAGTTTTTTCATTATCAAAAACAATGGCTTTATCTGAAACCATTTCTGCATATATTAATCCGGGATTCATATCTTTTATTATTTTTCGATATGAAGTATCAGAAACACCAGCCATGGGTGCAAATACTACAGGATTTTTAATATATACATTTCCTATGTAAAAACTTTTACTATTCACCAGTGTTTCACCTCATTTCATATTCAACTTGATTTAAATCTATCTTTTTCGGCTATGAATCATTTCCTTAAATCTTTTTGTTGGTACAACAGGATACATTGTTAATATATCTTTTGATTCTGGTAATGTTACCACAGTAACAAAGCTTGTTTCATAACCATCAATGCATCCAACGATACAACTTGTTTCTATAATATATTTATCTGTAAAATTGCGATTTAGCACTTCTGTATTCTGAATTTTTTCCCTAACCTCAAAAAATAGGTTTTCGATATTTACATTTTCGTTGAACAAAGTATGAACATCTTTTGTATCATCTTCCGATAAATGCTCTTTAATATGTTTAATAGCCCATTTAGACTTATACTTTAATGTTTGCTTAACTGCATAACTTAAATCTTCAGGTTTATAATTAGAAGTATCATATAATTTATTATATAAATAAAACCATAAAAAATTATTCTCAAGTCCATAACCATATGATGTTTCTTTAATAATATCTAGTCCTTCACGATAATTATGTTCGTAAAGTGATATATATATTAAGTGTGAAATTATTGCATACTTATGTTCCGAATCTTTACACTTGGCAACATATTTTTTGGCTTCTTCATATCTTCCTAAATTACATAATGCTCTAACAATGTCTAAATATGCATATTCATCAATATCATCCACAACATTATCATTATAGTCTTTTAATGCTTCTTCGTGCAATCCTTCAAAGTCTTTGATCCTTGCAATCTTGATTTTTGCATCTTTTTCATAATCTGTACCAATTAATGATTCTAAAATTTCTTGAGATTTCTCATGATTACCTATATCAAAATATATACTTCCAAGATATAATTTAGCTTCTCCATCAAATATTGTTCCAAGCAAATCATAAAATGTTTGCTTTGCATTTTCATAATCAGATTCACCATATTCTATTATACCTTTTAATTTTAAAGCATATTCATATTCACCCATACTCTTTAAAATACCAACATATGCTTTTGCTTCATCGATATGATTATATTTATACTCTAAAAATCCTAATCCATATATATTTTTGGGATCCTTATCCTTTTTTATTGAATTAACATAATTTCTTCTTGCAGCATCATAATTGCCTTCTTCTCTTTCGATTGTTGCAAATTGTCTTGATTTAGCAGCAGAAAAATCATGATCATCAACACTAGATATGTATTGTTTAGCAGTTTCAATATCCTTTATTCCCACATAATATGAACTTAGTGCCATTTTTGCTCTATTTGAAATATGAGAATTAGCTGATTGAGAAAATTTTTTTAACTTTTCAATATTCTTTTCTTTTTTTCCATTATTAAATTCAATCATTGCAATTTCAAATTGGATACTTTCTGTTGGACACTTTGTGTTCATTTTTCTATATATTTTTATAGCTTGTTCAGCAGTTATTTTGCCATCAAAATAATCCTGTTTTACTTTTTTAAACTCAATATAACCAGCCATCTAAAACACATCCCTTTTTTATAGCCACATATACTAACATATAAAAATTAAAAAAGCAAAAATTATGCTTTTTTATCTAGTATTTCAAGAACTACTTCATTACCGTTTTCAAGTAAGAATGCATTCGCATCATCAGTGTCAAGATGTACTTCATAGAATCCATCTTCACTTACTTTTGCAAATACTTCTATCGTTCCTCTTTTTTGACCCATTATATGAAGATTAAGTTTATCTTTATCTTTAACATTATATTTAGCTGCATCTTTAGTATTAAAGTGAACATGTCTATCAGCAATAATGCAACCTTTATCTAAAGTTACCATTGCCTTTGTTGTTCTTAACGTTATGCTTTCAGAACCATCTAAATCACCAGATGTTCTAACTGGTGGATTTAGTTTAAGTTTTCTTGCATCATTTTTTGATATTTCCACTTGATCATATTTTCTAAATGGGCCCACTAATCTAACATGTTCAATCACATTATCTCCATTTAATATATCAACAAATTGATTTGATGCAAATTGACCTATTTGATTTAAATCTCTATATTTTGATATTGGTTCATCAAATAATTTTTCATATGTTTCTTTTGTTAAATGAACATGTCTGTTTGATATTGCTACTTTAGCTTTATAAAACATTTAAATCACCTCGATATTCCAGTTTCTTGGAACTGATTTTCTTGAATCTCATTTGCTTGAAGTTCATTTTCTTTTTGCATTGTATCTATTACTGTAAGTGGTAAACCTAAGTTTCTTGAAAGAATTCTAGCTTGAATCAAATCATCTTTTAGAAGTTCATGATTTTTTGTAATAAGTGCTATAACTCCACAAGGTTTAGTATTTGAATCAACTAATACTTCATTATAAGTAGGACTATTTAATAAATCTTCACCTCTACTTTTAGCTATACTAACAGTATTATCTAAAAGAGCCTTAGGCGTTACTAAAGTAGTACTTGCTTCTTTATTAATCATTCCGTTACCAAAAACGTTTGAATTTAAATCACGATATCCGCACGATATAATATTTGAATCATTTGGATATATTAATCCAATTTTAGTGGTTGTATTACAATAGGTTCCTATAAAATTATTTGATATAAGTGAACAAGAATGTTGCTCAGGCCTATTTAATAGTCTATCTACTTGTTCTTGTACAGAGGATGAATTTTTTGGTGAACTTATCATTGATACTAGCAATTTAAACTCACCATTCTCGTTATAAGAATTTGAAAGTTCCTCTTTCCAGATTTCATCAATTGAGTCCTTATACTCTTTTTCAAGTTTTTTAAATTCTATTTCAATTCTCGAATTATTTGTGTTTTCAGATAGTTTTATATAATCAATTAAAAAATCTATTTTATTTCTGTTTGGAAACTTTGATTGATATCTTGGATTTTCTAATATGTTTTTTATTGAATCTAAAGCAAGTTTTAAATTATCTTGACTCATTCTGTCTTCAAAAGGATTTATTAAAAAATCATAATTATCAAGATTATTAACTTTATTCATTAAAGCTAGTTTAAAACCTTCTACATCTTTTTTTACATCCCCATTAAGTTTTATACTATCAAGCTTTTGCGTAAGATCTAAAGCATCAGGGATTCTTTTTGTTAATGTATACATATATCCATATTTATATTGAATAGCTTCTTCTATATCTTCAATCTTTTTTAAAAATTCTTCAAATTGATCAGGTGTTACTTGATTTGCTTCATCTATTAATTTAAAAAATATATCATTTATTTCATCGTTACCATCATATTGCAGATGCCATGTACTTCTATCAAGTTCATCAATTTTATTTTGAAGTATTGTTTTATCCATAGATATCAACTCTCTATTTAATTATAACAAATATATAAATAAAAAAACTCCATTCTCATGGAGTTTTATATAATTGTTTACATATTTTTATAAAATAACATTATGATAAATATCAGTTACATCTTCAATTTCATCTAAAAGATTATAAAGTCTATTAAATAGTTCTAAATCCTCACCTTCAAGTGTAACCTTATTTTTAGCATACATTCCTACTTCATCAATTTCATAATCTGGATTTGGTATGATTTTTTCAACTTCAGATTTTAAGTTATTAAATTCTGATGGATTAACACTCATTAGAACATATCCGTCTTCATCTTCAAAGTCTACTAAATTAATTCCAGCATCTAGAAGTTTTTCAAATAATTCTTCACCTTTATCAGTTTTAAGGCCCAACATTCCTAAGTGATCATAATTGTAAGAAACACTATTTGTTACTCCTAAACTTTTATTAACTTTATTAAATGCAGCTCTAACAAAACCAACAGTTCTATTTACATTATCAGTCATAGTTTTGATAATAAGTGTTGATGCTCCAGGTCCAAAACCTTCATAAGTAACTACTTCGTATTCTTCTCCACCAGCACCTTTTGCTTTATCAATGGCTCTTTTAATAATATCAGCAGGAACTTGTTGTTTTTTAGCTTTATCTATTAAATGTTTTAAATCAATATTACAATCTGGATCAGGAACACCTTTTTTTGCAACTATATAAATCTCTTTTGCAAAATTTGAATATAATTTAGCTTTAGCAGCTCCAGTTTTAGCAATACTTGCTTTTCTTACTTCATATGCTCTTCCCATGTTTACACGTCCTTTGTTTGTTTATATATAAATTAAGCTTTTATATTATATCAAAAAATAAAAATAAATCTACTTTTTGTTTCGATAAAATATTCTCCCAAATATTTTTCGAATGGCATAACTCTTACCTTTTCTTTTTGCTCTTAAAAAATATGATGCAATAGAATCATTTCTAAATGATAATATTTCATCTAGTTTATTACTATCTTTATATATATATGAATAAAAATTCTTGTCAATAAATATTTTTGTTTTTAAATATTTACTAGTTAATCCATAGTTTTTTAACATTTCATTGTTTAAATTAGAACCTGTTGTTATACATGCATCTCCGCCACCAACATTGAATGTTTTTTTATTAAGTGAATCTATTTTGTCGATAGCTCTTGCAAACATGTATCCAGCATCTTCATCAGAAACAACTTCAAATTTAGAGTTTGCTTTATACGAAAACATATAATTCTCTTCAACTGGATTACATAACACAACTGGTAACCTATATATTGAGTAATTCTTTAATTTTTCTTTTATTATTTTTTCAGAATCTAATTTTACTTTACCATAAATTGTAAGTGATTCTTCATCTGGTTTTGTTGAAACTGTAACTTCATCAGATTTTTGCATACCATACACACATGTAGATGATGCATATAGTAAGTGACAATCTGGATTAAAAAAATCGATTACTCTAACGATATTTTCAGTTCCTTTATAATCTCCACCATATGACAGATTTTCATTTAAATCAGCAAGTGGAGGCATTACTCCAGCTAAGTGAATAACATATGCACTTTCTCTTACTGCATCTTCAAATTTAGTATCATTTGTTATGTCAGAGTAAATAATATTTATTCTTTTTCTGTATTTGTTAAGAATATGTCTGTTATGTCTTGTTTTTAAATCAACTGCAGTGATGTTATATTTACCTTCCATTAAAAGATATTTAATAACTTTTTTACCTATGGTTCCTGCAGCTCCTGTAACAACAATATTTTTCAAATATATCACCCCATTACATAAGCATTAAAGCAAAAATAATTGCTCCAACTAATATACCTTCTAGTATTCCTTTTTCTTTTCTATCTTTAAATGTTTCTATTCCAAGTTCATATAATCCTGTATAAAGCATCATACCACATGTTATAGAAAGGATTATTAAATTTATTTCCAAACTAATATTACCTATAAACAGTCCTATCAAGGCACCAATAGTTCCAGAAATTACTAATGCAAATACCTTAAATACATTTTTATCTTTTCGATCCTGAAATAAATAAGACATCTCAATTCCTAATGGAATATTATGAAGTGCAATACCACCAGATATTGCTAAAGCAGATTTTACTGATGATTTAGCTACTGTATAATATGCAATGCCTTCAAATACATTATGTATTAATACTGAAAAAAATGTAAGTAATGCAATATGATATAAGTGTTTTTTATGTTCAGCTTTAGATTCATCATTATGTTTGTGTTCATGATCATGATGTGGAATAAATAAATCAAGTAGTAAAAGAGCATCAATACCAATTATAAGTCCACAAATAACTATGCATATATGAAGATACATTGTTGATAATTCACATATCTCTGGGATAATGTCGCAAACTATAACAGCAACAAATATAACAAATGCCATAGCAATTGAAAAGTAAGCCATTTTTTTACCCTTAACTTTTCTTGATAAATAAAAACCTACAAGAAATGATATACCCATTAATAAAGATAATGCAATTGTTATAAATGGCATATGAAACAACTCCTTATTTATAAACATTATAGCAAAAAAAAGGTACAAAAAAAATATCTAGTTAGATATTTCTTTTGAAAAAAATACATCGTACCATTTAAGTAAACAATAAACGTTCCATACTTTTTTATAATTATCTTTTTTTCCCTTAACATGTTGATCTAATAATTTGATTAAGTATTTTTTATTAAATAGTTCATCAGCTATTTCAGATTCAAATGTTGTTTTAATATCATTATAAAATTCAGGTTCTTTCATCCAGTTACGTAGTGGTACTGGGAAACCTAGTTTTTTCTTTTTGTAAGCATCGGTTGGGATAACTCTTTTAGCAGCATCCCTTAAAGCAACTTTAGTGTTTTCTTTAGTTACTTTATACTCTATTGGAAGAGTTGATGCATATTTGAAGACTTCTTTATCTATAAATGGAACTCTTCCCTCAAGAGAATGAGCCATTGTCATCCTGTCAGCTTTTTGAAGTATGTCTTTAATTAACCAGAAATTAATATCAATAGCCTGCATTTTGGTAACATCATCTTTACCTTTATACTCATCATATACATCCTTAGTGATATCTTGGTTATTAACATAGTTTTTAATTTTAACTATCTTTTTTACTTCTCGTTCACTATATACTTTATTAACACCTATATAGTTTTCTTCAAGAGTTAAACCTCTTCTAACCAAAAAGTTTAAACCTTTTACTTCTGGTAAATGTAAACATATTTTAGCAATAAATCTTCGAATAGATTTTGGTAATTTATTATACCAAGATACATCTACATCAGTTCTATAAAAATTGTATCCACCAAAAAATTCATCTGCACCTTCTCCTGATAAAACAACTTTTACATCTTTACTAGCAAGTTGAGCCACAAAATAAAGTGCAACTGCAGCAGGATCAGATGTTGGTTCATCAAGATGATACATTATTTTTGGAATTATCTTTAAGTATTCTTCTTTATTTATAATTTTACTTTTATTTGTAATATTTAATTCTTTAGTAAGATCTTTAGCATAACTTATTTCATCATATTTTTTATTTTCATAACCAACAGTATATGTTTTATCTGGTCTTGCTAAAGCAACAAGATAAGATGAATCAATTCCACTTGATAAAAATGAACCAACTTCTACATCACTTATCATATGTTTTTCAACTGATTCATGCATAAGTTTGTCAATATCATCAACCACTTTGTTATATTCATTTTTCTTAATATCAAATGTAATATTGAAGTATCTTTTTGTTTCAATTTTTCCACCCTTTATAGTCATACAAGTTCCAGGATCAACGCGGTAAACACCTTTAAATAACGTTTCCTTAGTTGGAGTGAAACTAAATGACATATAAGAAGGTATAATTTCCTTATTTAATTTTTTCTTAAAACTAGGATGATCTAGAAAACATTTTATTTCTGATGCAAACATAAAAGTATCACCACTATTATAGTAATAAAGTGGTTTAATACCAAAATTATCTCGTGCCAAAAATAAAGTTTTATTTTTAATGTCATATAAAGCAAAAGCAAACATTCCTCTTAATTTTTTTGGTAATTCAGTATGCCATTGTTCATAACCGTGAACTAATACTTCTGTATCACAGCTAGTTTTAAACTTATGACCTTTTTTTTCAAGTTCGCTTTTTAACTCTATAAAATTATAGATTTCACCATTAAATATTACAACTATAGATTTATCTTCATTATAAATAGGTTGATCTCCACCTTTTAAATCTATAATTGACAATCTTCTATGACCTAAAGCAATATTATCATCTATATAGTAACCCTCAGCATCGGGTCCACGATGAATAATACGATCTGTCATTTTTTTAATAATTTCTTTTTTAGGATTTTGTTTATCTATAAAACCTGTAATTCCGCACATATTATTCTCCTAATAGTTTTTTATAAATATTATTATTAATAATTTGACCACTAACAGAGAAACGATTAGCAACTTCTAAATTCATTTTCTCAACATAATCATCTTCAACAGTTACATTTTCACGTGGTACAAATTTCTTTTGACTTGCAAAATATGTTCCCTTATCTGATACCCAGCTACGATTTGAAAATACTGCAAGTCCTGGATAATCACTTAATATATCTTTTCCAATAATAAGTCTTGAGTCGTAGTTAATACCAAATAGATTAAGTATTGTTGGTAATACATCAATTTGTGAACCTACCTTATCAACTTTTATAGGTTCAGTAATTTGATTATTCCAAATAATCAAATTACTTCGATTAACTTCAACTATTCCATCTCTTTTATAAGTACTAACTTCATTTACTTCATCAGTAGTTAATGTATATGGATAATGATCACCTGTTATAACTATAACTGTGTCATCTAATTTTCCTGATTCAGTTAATAATTCAATTAATTTACCGATAGATTTATCAAACTCAATTTGAGATGCAATATAAGCTTTTACTTTATCAGAATAAGGTAAATCTTTTACAGCATCTTTATTTCTAAGAGCCATTGAGTTTCCTCCACCAAAGTTGTATGGTGCGTGTCCACTAACAGAAATATAATATGACATGAAATGTTGTGAATTAACATATTTAGGAACAGATACACTAATCAAATCTACATCACTTGGTAGCCATTTACATGACATTTCTTTTTCAATTCCATTGTGACAGCCTAAATATTTATCGTAACCTAAAGTTGGCATAGTTTTATGTCTATCATAATATGAATAAGTCCAGTTATGGTATGCATTAACATCATAATTTAATTTATTAAATTGATGACCTAAAGCATATGATATTTCTGGAGTTCTACTTTTCCATACCTTAAGTATTTCTTGGTTAGGAATAAGTCCAGTTGTTGCTTGGAACTCTCCACCTGTTGTACTTAAGAATACTGGTGAGTAATAATTATTAAAGACAAAACCATTGTTTACTAGTTTATATAAATTTGGTGTAAGTTCTTCTGAAACAGCAATTGAATTAAAGCCTTCAGCTAAAATAAATATTAAATTTTTATCTTTAAAATAGCCTGTATATTCATTTTGTTTTGATGGTTCTACTGAATCAAAATAAGTATATAAATTCTTTAAATTAGTATTTTTTTCATTTTCTATTAATGATTTAAAATCAATATCAGAAACATTGTAAGTAATAATTTTTTCTTGAGGTTTATCATTATTAGTACCATTAGTATTTGAAGATATCATAATTGATTCATCAAAACCAAATATTACTCTTTTTAAATCTAGTCTCATTGCAGTTAAAAGGCCAAATTTCTCTATATTTTTGTCCTCTGCATTTATTTTATAATATAAGTTATTTGCAGAATAAATTCCTTCCTTATCGAAAGTAAGTGACACTAACGATAAGCAAGTTAAAACAACAAAAATAATAACACCCATTATTTTTACTTGTTTAATTAATTTATAATAATGAATTGTTCTTTTGAAAATAAGTACTATTATAAGTGGAGCAAGCATTAAAATAATTTCTGGATAATACATTTTTATTGAATCAATAATTATATTAGAAAAATCAACTGCTTGATTTGCTAAACCAATAGTATGAAATGAGAACACTACACTAAATAATCTATAAAATATATATTGAAATAGGTATAAAAATGTTATTAAAAAAATTGAAATATAGAAAATAATTTTACTTATTTTTTCACGAAAAATATTTGTTAAAATAGTAAATAATATAATAATTGGTAAAGAGAAAATTATTGTATATAACATGGATACAAAATTTACTTTATGAAACATTAAAAATTTAATTATTATTTCTAAAGATATAATTAAAAAACTATATGCATATAGTGTGTTACTTTTCTTATTAAATAATTGTCTCATTTATACCACTTTCCTACTAGATATTATAACACAAAAAACAATACTTAAAAATAAAAAAAGAAGATTAAAAATCTTCTTTTTAGATATTACTTTTTAATAGTGTTAAACACTTAACATTATTAAAAATGTTTTTATTATGTACTAAGTAATATCTGTGTACATAATAATATTATTTACTCTTTTATAACATTTATTTTACTAGTTTTTTCCAGTTCAATTTCCTCAACCTTATGGTTAACAGCAATACCAATTGTTAAAATATATGCAAGTATTAAGAACCATAACATTAATACGATTATATTAGCAAGTCCACCATAGAAAACATCGTATTTAGCATAATGAACTATATAGTAGCTATATATATTTGTTGCAAGAACCCAACCAATTGTTGTAAATATAGCTCCTTTATTAACATATCTACTTTCAACCTTTTTATCAGGTGCCATGGTATAAATCATCTTAATAAATATAAACATTATAAACCATGTTATAGGTCCTTTTAAAAAGTTAAATACAGAAAGTATTTTATCTGTAACAGATTGTTTCATATTAACATATGCAACCATTTCTGTTATCTTAGTTCCAAGAACCGGAACAATAATCATAAATATGAATAGTAAAATAATTATTAACGTCATTAAAAACGCTTTAATCCTTCGTTTAATAAATGATGTATTTTCAATACCATATATTGTATTTGAAGTTACTATTATTGAAGCAGCTCCATTGGATGCAAAATAGTAACCAAAAATAATAGTAATTATATATTTAAAACCTAGAGCATTTGTTGGATTAACAACTAAAGTAGTTGCAATGTTCTTGCTAAATGCAGAAGAAAGGAAATTATATATAACATCTGTTGAAAGATTTAGTAAACCTGCTCCATATCCAATTAGCGTAATTGTTGGAACTATTGACAAAATGAAAAAGAAAGCTAGTTGTCCAGGAAGAACTAACATCTCTGGTTTAAATAAAGCATTTTTAAAGTTTTTGAAATAAATAACTAAACTTTTCTTTAAATTCTTCAACTTATACCTCTTTACTCTTTGCCTTTTGTTTTTTCATATCTTCTAGTGCTTCATTAATTGCATCTTCAATTGTTTTGATATCATCATTGATCATACTATAACCAATTGCTGCTCCATATTCATATGGTAATTTTTTCATTTCTTTTGTTAACTTATGAATATAATTTACAATATGTTTTTGTTGATAACCAACTAGATATACTAAGAACTCATTACCATTTGTTCTCATGATATCAGAATTATCAAGTTGTGTTTTAATTAATATATTTGCCATTGCAGCAATTTGTCTATCTCCTGCTTCATAACCTTTTCGATCATTTAAGAAAGCAATATTATTTAAATCAATAACAATCATTGTTTGAGGATAAATCTTATTATTATTCCATGATTCCATGTTTTCAGATAAATAATTACGATTTTTTAAACTTGTTAATAAATCAATATATTTTATCTTTTCATCATTTCTTATCTTTTTAGCAACAGATACTCTTTTTGATTTCTTATAGAAGAAAATCATAAATAAAGCTCCACCTAAAAGTAGGTAAATAAAATATTTAGCAATATTTGCAAGAGTTTCACCTTTTGAAACAGTTTTATTATGATTATTTATACCTTCATAAATTACTATATTTGGATCTAAAGTTTGTGTATATGCAGAAAATAATCTTTTTAAACTACTTGTTCCTTTAATCTTAAATGTATATGAGTCATTAATTACTTTTGAATATCTGCTTTCATAATTTTTTAACTTGTTTTTATGGAAATAATTATATGTCTCAGTATCAATAGCAATTATTTTACCCTTTCGAGCAAGTTTTAACATTTCACTAATTGTTTCATAGTATTTTAGTTTAAAGTCTGAATTTTCACTTAAATATCTTGATATTTTACTAGATTTAAGTACATATACTTCACTATCATCTACAACATTTAAATCATTAATAATTACATTATTTTTTACTGGAGCAATTATATCAAAAGAAATACAACTACTATTATAAATGTCTTCATAATTATCATCAAATAAGTAATAATTCAAATATATATCTATACTATTACTTTTAATTGCTTTTTTAAATTTATTCGCACTACTAAATTTTCTAAAATTAAATTTAATATCAGAGAATTCACTAAAATATTTTAAGTATATAGCTGATATACCACCAAAATTCCCACCAGTAATTACTTCATATGGATTTTGGTTTATAAAACCATAATTATAGGTTTTAGATAATGCTGTTGAAACATCGGCTTCAGTTAAATTTAAAGCAGATGCAATAGCTAAGAATTCATTATTATTGAAAACATCATTAAAATATTTTTTGTTCCATCTATTAAAGTATTTTCTAATAATAGATGATAATGTATCATCTTTAATACCTTCGAAATAGTAATAATATTTCACATCACTAAAATGATAATTAATCACTAAATCATTTGAGAAAATTCGATCAATGTTTCTGATTAAGGAAACCATTGCATAGTTGATTTCTCCAGTCTTTAACGCTTCGAACAAAGAAGCATCAGAATCATAAACTCTATAATTATATGATAATACTTTACCTTTTAAATATTCTGAATCTGATTGTAAAACTCCTATTTCATTATTTTTAAAAGCATTAGAACTATCATATATATTTTTTTCTCTACCAACAATAACGTAGTGGTCTTCATAAAAAACAATACTGTTATCATCAATTTGATTTCCGGCAGTAAAACTAACACCTTCAACTTGCTCACCGTTTAAAAAAGTAACGGGATTAATTTTTAAACGATATTCACTTTGAAAATCTTTTATAAAATCAAAAAAGACACCTGTCCCATTATCACCAAAAACATTAGCATTATTCAAAACATTAATGTTTTGAACAACGCTTACATTATTAGTGATCCAATTCTTTTCATTTTTATTTAATTTGTTTTTATCATTAAGGAAATTATATACAAATATAGAAATAATTATTACAGCAATTATAATTCCAATAATAGTATATAGTCGCTTTTTATCTTTCATTTTTATCATTACTCCTGCTTAGCGGATTCAACAGGGTTATTATTACCCCAAATTAATCCATTCCCAGGGGCATTTTTTGCACCCATAAGCATATAATTAGCATTTTTAATTGTATAGTTAATATCATATGTTTCCTTTATATCATCTGGAAATAAAGTCAAAGATTCATCAACTATTTTTTTAGCATCTTCAAGGCTTATATCGTCCTTAAATGTTACTGATATATATAAAGTTTTATGAGAAACTCTAAATCTAACTTTAACTACATTAGAATTATCTTCAAGTCCTTTTATATAATCGTCTTGTTGTTTTTGTGAAATAGTTACTTTCATATTATCAAAACGAGGTCCATATACAGATTTTCTTGAACCTATAAAGTATTTTAAAACAACAACAATTATTGCTATTGCACATACTAAAAGTATAGCTCCTAATATAATTAAAATTTTGTTATTTCTCCACATTTTTTTCATAAAACACCTCATTTTTTTGAGTATCATAATTATACTACATAATGAGATATTTATCAACGTTTCAACAAAAAAAGAAGAGATTAATTCTCTTCTTTTAATTCATTAATTAAACTAGTAACTTCATCGTCATTTAGAACCTTAATTCCAAGTTCTTTAGCTTTATCATATTTACTTCCTGGATCTGTTCCAACAAGAACAAGATCTGTTTTTTTGCTTACACTTTCTACCATTACGGCTCCATATGATTCAAGAAGTTCTTTAATAAAAGGTCTTGATGCAATTGAAAGAGTTCCAGTTATAACTATTTTCTTTCCAGATACCTTATCGCTAAATTTCTTATTTTTACCTTTATACTCAACATTTACTCCAAGTTCAATTAACTCTTCAATAGTGTTTCTATTTTTATCTTTTTGAAAATAGTTATATATATTATTAGCAAGTATTGGTCCAATATCCTTTATGGATGATAAATCTTC
>JAEEGL017152423.1_pt1 | contig 17184 bp, 16 predicted proteins | sample 9134231 | NCBI WGS metagenome assembly JAEEGL01 (sample SAMN16246548, study PRJNA631951) | gut metagenome | biome: gut microbiome; feature: rumen; material: fiber-attached | host: Bos | place: Iran: Karaj | collected 2018-10
AAGGAACAAATATTCTATTAAACGTTTTTTTCGGTCCAGTGGTAAATGCTGCAAAAGGCATTGCAGTGCAGGTTCAACATGCTGTTGAACAATTCTGTACAAACTTCCAAATGGCTCAAAATCCCCAAATTGTGAAAATGTATGCGGCAAACGAACTAAATGAGATGCATAATTTAGTTTTTCGGTCCTCGCGTTTTTCGTTTTATCTTGTACTAATTTTTGCAGTTCCTATTATGATGAAGACCGATGCCTTGTTGGTTATTTGGTTGCAGAATCCTCCCGAATATTCATCAGTGTTTGTTCGTTACACAATGGGATTTATATTAATACAATCTTTGGCAAACCCCCTATTGACAAGCAGTTTGGCAACAGGAAATGTAAAAAAAATTATGCTTATTATTGCCACATTGTTTTGTTGTGTGATTCCTATTAGTTATATAGCATTGAGATTCGGAGCATCCCCTATTTCAGTTTTTCAAATTCAATTAGCATTGTATGTTGTGGCGCATATATTAAGAATTTGGATTGTAAGTGAGCAAATACAGTTTTCGGTAAAACAATATCTTTTACAAGTAATCAAACCAATTATTTTTGTAAGTTCTCTTGCGTTCTCGATAAATTATGTGTTAGAATTGTTATTTTTGGACACTATAATTTCGTCTATTGTGTATTGCATAATTAGTTGTTGTATATCTGTTGTAATATCATTGTTTATTGGATTATCCAAAGATGAACGTAGAGGAATTATGAATTTTGTTAAAAGTAAATTTTAATGAAAGATTTAATTAAAAGAATACTTTATCCGTTGTTTGGTTTATCGGTTCCTGATAGAAAGGTAAATGTTTATAAAACCATTATCTTTAACCTAATAGCTTTTGGATTAAAGGGTTTACGTTTTCCCGTATATATTTACAATAACACTAATGTTTATAAAGTTGGAAAGTTCATTTTACATTGCCCGATAAAACGCGGTTTGATAAGAATAGGACAATTAGATTTGAAATCACAGGGAAAAACAAAATTCAGAAATGCTGGTACTATAGAGGTTTGGGGACCAGTGAAAATAGAAGGTTGTACAATTTTGGAAAATGATGGTATAATTGAAGTCCATGGCTTTAATCGAATTGCCGATGGTTCGTTGGTTGTGATACGGGAAAAGTTAGTTATCGGTGAACAATCTCGTATTGGATTTCAATCATTTGTGATGGATAGCGACGACCATTTTACTATTGATGTGGAAACTCGCCAAGTAAAGAAAAACAGAAAAGAAATTGTTATTGGACGTTACAATTGGATTGCCAGTCGAACGGTAATCAAAAAAGGCGTTAAGACCCCTGATTATTTGATTGTGGCATCGGCAAATGCATTACTTACAAAAGATTATACTGATTTGCCTCCTTATTCTGTGATTGGTGGATGTCCAGCAAAATTGCTGAAAACAGGAGTAAGACGAGTTTACAATACCGACAAAGAAAGAGTTTTAAATAAGTTTTTTTATAAAGGAAATACAAAATTCATAATAGAAGAAAAGGTTGATTTAGAAGAATTTTGTGCTCAAACGACGAACAGGCTTTAGTATTACGTAAATGAGGAATTTCTTCGTGAATATATTAGAATATGTGTTAGTTTCTATCATTTTAATAGAATTTAATACGCCATATTTGATTTTACCATCTGTTCAGTTCGTGATACGCTTTGTTCCGTTGTTATTATTGTTAGTATTGATTTTGTTGAAATATAAATATATAAAATTTGATGGGCTGTTTATTCTTATTATTGTTGGCTCAATATTACCATTAATAAATGTACAATCTGATTCAATGTTTAGATATGTACGATTTTATATGTTGTTTTTCCCTTTTTCATACATCTATTTAAAAGCTGGTCTTCGGGAAAGTTTAAAGGCAGCATATTCTTTGTTGTTTAAATTGTCGTCAGTCGTTTTGATTTTATCAGTCATTTCTTTGTTTTTTTGGTTATTCGGCACAACATTAAATTTTATACAGTCAACGGCAACGTTTCCGTATGAATGGGATAATGTAAGGGATTATATTTCCTCGTATTATGGATTATATTTTGAAACTCAACAAACTCAAATTTTAGGTGTGGAATTAGTTCGAAATTCTGGAATCTTTTGTGAAGCGCCTATGTATAATATGATTTTGTGCATAGTATTATCTATAGAACTTTATTTACGAGAGAAAAAATCAATACTAAGAATTTTGATACTTTCACTTACGATAATATCAACATTTACAACAACAGGTCAGTTCTTTTTAATGATTAATATATTTTTTTTGTTGTATAGAGGACTTAATAAGTATATGAAAGTAATTTTACTTGTTATGATGCCTCTTGTTATAGTAGGATTTTATATGGTAATATCATTATTGCTTACAGATAAAAGACAGACTATTGAGGGAGAAAATTCTGTAAATTCACGAGAAAAAGATATAGAACTGTGTATAAAAAATGGTTTGGAAAATCCTGTGTTGGGGAAATCATTGTTTTATAAAATGGATGATCACGGAGATTCATATTTTGGATATAGTAATTCAATATTTACATTATTTGCTCATGGAGGAGTATATACCATATTGTTGTATGTGATATCTTTGTTGATTGTTCCGTTGTTATATTATATAAAAACACATGATCTGGATTGGCTGTTATTAATGATTTGTTTTTTTATTTTGTTCGCTTTTACAGTGTCACAGTATAGGTATTTAACAATATTTTTTGTCGCATTAAATCTAACAAAGTTGCCAGGACTTATGAATAAAAAACGAATCAATGGCGCATTATTAATAAAAGAGAATAAAGTTAAATAATGGGAAAAGTACTGTCTATAATAATTCCGACATATAATATGTCTAAATATTTATCAAAATGTTTAGATTCAATGATAGTTGATGGAATGAATTGTCTTGAAGTATTGGTGATTAACGATGGAAGTACTGACAACTCATCGGAAATTGGACATACGTATCAAGAGAAATATCCAGAAACATTTCGGATTATTGATAAGGTGAACGGAAATTATGGCTCTTGTGTGAATCGTGGGTTATCTGAAGCACGTGGAAAATATATAAAAGTGGTGGATGCAGATGATTTCTTGGATAAACATTCTTTAGAAAAATTGTTGGTATATTTACAAGATATAGATGCAGATTTAATTTTATCAGATTTCAATAAAGTATATGAAGATGGTAGAGAAGAACCCGAAGATGGTCTGCCTTTCCCAGTAGCAAAGTTAATGGACTCAAATAAATTGTTTGAGAATAGAATAGTTTGTATGGGCATGAAGATGCATCGAATTATCTATAAACTTGAGAATATTAAACAATTGCAATATAAGCAGATGGAGGGCGTCTCTTATACAGACCAACAATGGATGTTCATTCCTATGTCCAAAGTGAACACGTTTGTATATCTTGATATCCCTTTGTATAAGTATCTTTACGACAGAGAAGGACAAACTATGTCCATTTCCTTTTATAAAAAAGCGATGCCACAATATATGGCTGTTATTTTATCTTTGATTGATATTTACAATGCAACAGTTAAAGATTTGAACAATAGTCATAAAAATTACTATGAATTTCGAATTGAGAGTCAACTAGGGGTGATTTATAGAAACTATCTGGCTAATGGTTATCACTTAGACTTAAAAGAATTAAAAAAATTTGATCTAGAACTGCAATCAAAAAATATGTTTTTTTATCAAATGATGAATCAGCAGACAATTTTGCGTGGATATAAGTTTATAAAAATGTGGAGGCGATTTGACTATAAAAATGATTATGGTATTATAACTTTTTTATTTCGGCTAACCCATAAAAATATGAGACGATGAATATTGCTGTAATTTTTGCCGGAGGCACAGGAAATCGTATGAACACGGTTTCCAAGCCCAAACAGTTTCTTGAGTTGCAAGGGAAACCAATAATAATATACACATTGGAACTATTCGACGAACATCCGTTGATAGATGGTATTGTTGTGGTTTGTTTACAATCGTGGATTCCATTTTTGCAAAAACAATTAAAGAAGTTTGAAATCACAAAAGTGGTGGATATTGTTGCAGGTGGAGAAACAGGACAAGAAAGCATTTATAACGGATTGAAATCAGTGCAGTCGCATTATGGAGCCGATAGTATAGTGCTAATTCACGATGGCGTGCGTCCCTTGATTACGCAACAAACCATTACAGAGAATATTGAAACTGTGGGAAAGTGTGGCAATTGTATCACCTGTGTTCCCGCAACGGAAACTTTTATTGTGAATCAATCCGACGGCACATTGGAAATACCTTCACGAAAAGATTCTCTGATAGCAAGAGCTCCACAAAGTTTTTATTTAAAGGATATTCTTTCCACACACGAAAAGGCACTTTCAGAAGGAAAGCATGATTTTATTGATAGTTGCACAATGATGAGTCATTATGGACATCAGATGCATACGATAATTGGACCGATGGAAAATATAAAGATTACAACGCCAACCGATTTCTTCATTTTTAGGGCAATGGTTGAGGTTCATGAAAACCAACAGATATTTGGATTTTGATGTGAAATAAAAGGTTGATTTTTGTCAATCTTTGGTTATATTTGCGTAGATTATTAAGGTGAAGCATTATGGGAACAATAATAAAACAAGAGAAGACAAATATAACCACAAGCGATGGTTTAAGATTGATTCGTAGAGTTACTACGGTGGAGATGCCGAATGGTAAATTTAGGTATCCTGTGGATTATTATGAGTCAACTTCTGGTGTCACGAAAGTCTCAAAACAGGAACTTGAAAGTCTTCGTATTCCTACATATAAACAAATGATATAAATCATCCTATATGAATATGCAGGATGGATATCCATTTGTTTTCACTAAGAATGATAGAAGTGAAAAAAGTGATGTGTTGGAGTACACGTTACAATATCGTTTTAAGTCCACGAAATCCAATCATACGTATATTGTTAGAGTTGAAAAATATATAGAACATACGTATTGCTTGAAATTCTTTGACAAAGCCAATATGTTGAGCGAGAATAAATTCAGCGCTCGGTCAAACACGTATGAAGTGCGTACGATTCTATATACTCTTCAACATATTATGCTTGATGTGTTGGGTAAAGATTCAACTGCTTCGTTTTTTTTTATAGGTGCTCGAGATGAAAAAGACGAACTTGGAGAATCAACTCGTAGGTATAGGATTTATCGAAAATTTGTTTCTTCTACGGTTAGTGAGCAGGTTTTTGAACATTACCGTTTTAATGAACTTTCTTTATATATTTTGGTAAATCGTTCATATGGAGAAAACCGTCAGGAATATGCTAATAAGATATTGGAGAAAGTAAAAGAAACATATTCCCTTGCAAATACTGATCACTGAGATATGAGTGTAACAAAGAAATCGTAATGAAATGAGCAACCAAGTGTTAATAGAAGATGTGTCGGAGTTTGTGGAACAATTTAAATTAAAAGATGTTCTCAAAGATTCCACATTTTTAATAACTGGAGCAACGGGATTAATCGGTTCCATACTGATACGTTGTTTGTTGGCAATGAACAAAAACATTCGTGTGATTGCTCCTGTACGAAATGTGGGAAAGGCACAAAAAATGTTTGGCGTATTCGGCAATGAATTACAATTTCTCCCCTATAATATTGAAATCTACGATTACGAAGACATACAGAATGTTGATTATATAGTGCATTGTGCGGCACCAACATCATCGAAGTTTTTTGTGGAACATGCGGTGGAAACGTTCAATACAATATACAAAGGAACCTCATTATTGCTGGAATACGCAAGAAAACATACGGTGAAAAGTATGGTGTATTTGTCATCGTTGGAAGTTTATGGAAGTATCTACGATGACGACAAATTAGTGACTGAAGATGTACAAGGGGACTTGGATATAATGAGTGTTAGAAGTTCGTATCCTATGGCGAAGCGTGCAATGGAAACATTGTGCTGTTTGTATGAAAAAGAATATGCTGTTCCTGTGAAAGTGGCTCGTCTTACCCAAACAACGGGGGCGGGAATTGCGGCAGACGATAATCGTGTGATTGCTCAATTTGCACGTTTGGCAGCGGAAGGGAATGATATTGTGCTTCATACTACGGGAGAGGCGGCACGTCCATATTGTTACACAACTGACTGTATTTCAGCAATTTTATATGTTTTAATAAAAGGTGTTTCGGGCGAAGCCTACAATGTTGCAAATGAGGAAACATATATTTCTGCAAGAAATATGGCGGAGTATTTAAAAAACAACTTCAATCCAAATATTTCAGTCCGTGTGGAACTCAACGATACTATGGGTTATGCTCCAGTGACAAAACTGCGGCTATCATCTGCAAAACTGCGCGCTTTAGGTTGGACTCCTAAATATGGATTGAAGGAGATTTTTGAAAAATTAATTGCAAGTTTTAACTAATGTATGGATAAAAATTTAGAATTGTTGCATCAACATTTGTGCGTAATTATGAATGAGATTCATTCAATATGTGTTACGCATAATATAAATTACACACTGATGGGAGGATCCTTGATAGGTGCAATCCGCCATAAAGGTTTTATTCCATGGGATGATGACTTGGACATCGGAATGTTCTATGATGATTATAAAAAGTTCCTTGATGTTGTAACAAAAAGTAAACATGAATGGTTGGAATTTGCGTTAGCGGGAAAATCGGAAAATTACTACAATCCGTTTATTAAGGCGTATGATTCTCGAACAACGTTAATAGAAAACGCCTTGGACGAGCCGAAAGGAGTGTTTGTTGACATATTTCCTATAGTCTATTCTGGTAATAGTAGATTTACATCAACCATAGAGTTCTTTAAGCATAGAATTTTATTGGCTCCACTTGTACGTAAGGCGTATCAGTATAAAGACAAGAATCCAATTAAGGAATTTTTATTGACAAGTATGGGAAAAATGTTCTCGGTTGAATTCTTCATGAAACGTATTACCAAACAATATGAACGTTTGATAAAAAAGCCGACTCGTTTTGTTTCCGATATGGATGGGAATACCCATGGAATAGTATTAGCTTCATATTTTTCGGAATATGTGGATTATGATTTTGAACAATATAAGTTTAAAGGAATAAAACAGGCGGATGCGTATTTGCGTGATGATTTTGGCGATTATATGCAGTTGCCACCCATTGATAAGCGAACACCTCATCATATTGAGTATATTAATCTGAATTTACCCTATAGAGAATACACACGTTTAAATAGATGATACATGAAAAATAGAGATTTTTCACTCGATTATATTAAGGCATTTGCCATTATTTTGGTGGTAATGGACCATATAATACGTAATTTAGATAGTCCAGACAATCCCATAATTACATTTATTTATAGTATTCACATGCCGTTATTTTTTTTAGTCAGTGGCATTTTATCTTATAAAAAACAGACCAATATTCATGAACTGTTTGCCTTTTTTATAAAAAAAACGAAGTTATTGATTCCGATAGTCGTGTTTGGCTTGGGAAATGTATTAATTTTAAAACAGGAAATAGGCGAATTTCTTATATGGCATAAATTTGGTTTATGGTTTTTGTGGACTTTATTTTTGTTTTTTTGTATATATGCAGTTTCCCAATTATACTTAATAAAAAATAATAATAAGGTTCTAGAAATAATTGGTTTGGTAATTCCAGTTGCGTTATGTATCGCATTACGGACATATCAAAACACTGTTCTTGGAGGAGTTTTCAATGCTTTAAACTTATATAATTATACCTTTTTCATTTTGGGTGTTTGTTATAAGAGATATATGGAAAAATTCATCAATTTGGAATGGGTACAACTTTTGTTATTTATAGTGTATGTTGTTGGACTTATTTCACAGCAAACATTTCTTAATATTCCAATGAAAGCTTGTGGTGTATTATTTTTCTTATTTGTGGCAAAAAAATTAACACAAGGTATAACTGAGACTAACTTGAACAAAAAAGAAAAGACTATGGTAATGATTGGGCAAAATTCATTATATATTTATGTACTTCATTATTATTTAATTATAGGCATAGCAAACGCCCCTAAGATTCTTCATGACGTAATATTTTTCACACCATGTATTTACATTCCTTTTTGTTTTGTGTTAGCGTTAATAATAATTATTACATGTATAGGTATTGCAAAGGTTTTGAATGTTAATAAACTAGTGGGGTTAATGATTTTTGGAAGATAGTATGCAAAAATATGCTATAAATGGTCGATTTATCGTACGCAAACAAACTGGACAAGAGCGGTTTGCGTCAGAATTGATACGGGAATTAGATAAACTTGATCTAAAAGATGAATTTGTGTTGATTGTTCCTGAATATGCACAAAATATACCTCAATATGAGCATATACGAGTGGTAAAATATGGCAAAGTGAAAAGTCATTTCTGGGAACAAATTAGTTTTTTTCGTTATATAAAGAAACACAACCTAATTAGCATTAATTTAACAACAACATGTCCGTTGTTTTCTCCCGATATTGTATGCCTTCACGATGCGGCGGTATATGAGATTCATGATTTGTTAACTCAGAATGTATATGGGAAATTATCCACCGCATGGCATAAGATGATGTGTTATGTAGCACAAAAAAGGGCAAAAAGAATACTGACTGTCAGCGAATATTCAAAAAAACGATTAATGCATTATTTGCAAATTCCTTCTGAAAAAATCTCGGTTGTATATAATGCTTGGCAACATTTTAACAATGTCGAACCCGATGAATCTATATTTTCACAGATACCACAAAGTATTCAGAAGAAAAAGTACTTTATGGCGTTGAGTAGCTTAACACCGCAGAAAAATTTTATGTGGATAAAGGAAGTCGCTAAAAGAAACCCGACTTGTCAGTTCGTTATATGTGGTAGTTCAGAAGGATTCACAAAAATGGGAGAATCTGAACTAAAAGAATCGAACCTACACTTTACAGGATATATATCTGACGCACAAATAAAAGCATTGATGATGGAATGTCGTGCTTTTATTCATCCTGCCATATATGAGGGATTTGGCATTCCTCCATTAGAAGCCTTGGCTTGTGGAGCAGAACTAATCTTATCAAACGCAGCATGTTTGCCTGAAATTTACGGAGAATCTGCACATTATATCAATCCATATGATTATGAGGTTGATTTAGAAAAGATTATGCAAGAGCCTACTAAACATGTGGAAGAAACCCTTGCAAAATACAATTGGAAAACAGAAGCGAAAAAATTACTCTCAATTGTGCGAGATGTAGATTGTTGTGTATAGAAAAATAAATAACAGGATGCTTCGACAAATACGGAAAATAATATATTGCTTGTTTCTTGCGATATTACTTTGTTCATGTTCGAAAAAATCAGAAGAAACGATTTTCTTTTTAGGGGACTCAATTGTCGCTCGTTGGGATGTAAAACGATTTTTCCCTGCTCACTCTGTTGAGAATCTGGGCGTATCGGGAGAAGGCATTAAGTATGTTGAAAGTATGGCACATAGTTTTTGTAACGACATAGTTGTAGTTATTATAGGAACGAATGATTTAAAATGGATTACTTCTGAAGGACAAGACCAGTATGTGGAACGATATGTAAAAGCAATTTATAATCTTGATGCCTCAACGGTGTTCTTGTTCTCCATACTTCCTAGAAGTAGAAGTACGGATAGTGAGAATATTCATCAAAAAATAACTTCACTCAACAAAAAGATTCAATCTAAAGTGAACGGAACTTCTGTCGTTTTTATTGATGTATATGAAAAGTTTTACAAAAACGGAATGAATTCGCAATATTCATATGATGGTCTTCATCTTAACGAGTATGGGTATGAACTACTATCGGAGTCTTTAAAAACGTATTTATGGTGAGATTTTGTTTGTGCATATTTTTTTCATTCCTATTCTATAGTTCCTTGTCTCAAACCGTCAGAGTAGGACTTCGTGAAAATTCATATGCCCAGTTAATATGTCAAACTAACAATAAAAATATCAAGTTAATAAAAAAAGATTTTATACATCAATATTGTTTAGGTTCTGCTATAGAGCATAGTATATTTCCAGAAACGCATGGTTATCAATACATTAGACTATATGGTGTTTATAAAAATAAATTATCGAACTGTGAAACAGCTATTGCCCCATACATTGGAGGGACATACAATGGAATGTTTTGGAATTCTGGATTAATGGCAAGTATTTCATATTCTATAGCAAATCGTTTAGATTTGTGGGGTATAGTTAATCCATTTTACGACTCTGGATTAAAAAAAACATTTGCATATAGATGTGGCGGAGACATTAGACTATTTAGGCTTGTTTATCTTACATTGCAATATGGAACAATACCAGAATATCGCGACTTAGAATCAAGATACAGAATGGGATTTAAAGTTAAAGACGGTGATTTAATGGTAAATCCAGAGATTTCCTTTAAAATGCCATGGAACACAAGAAATATAAGGATGTTAGTATCATTTACCTATGACATAAATAACAAAACAGATGAAAAGAATCGCAACATATGACATATTAAAAGGATTCGGAATAATACTTGTTATACTTGGACATATAACTAGAAACGCGGACTTGGGAAGATGTATATATGCGTTTCATATGCCGTTGTTTTTCTTTATATCAGGCGTAGTGTATCATCAAAAGAAGAATTTTATATGGAAACAGTTTAAAGGGTTAATGATCCCATATTTTATTTTCTCGATACTTTCATTTTTGTATTGGTTTTTGATTGAACTTCATTTTAGAGAAAAGCGAGACGGAACAAACGTTTTAGATCAATTGCTAAATATAGTTTATCCAATGAATATGCAAGGTGGGTATGAATTCAATATTGTGCTGTGGTTTTTACCATGCTTATTTATAACATCTACAATATATCATCTTTGTCGTTCACGTATTTGTAATAAATGGCTAAATGTTGTTTTGTTGCTTGTGTCTATTATCTTTACGTTAATGGTAAAGATAAAATTGCCGTTTTTTCTGTATGAGATGTTTTACGCATTGCCGTTTTATATTTGTGGTGTTTTGTTTAGCGAGGTCAAGCAAACATTTGATGATGTAAAAAAAATTAAACCGTGGATTCGCATTTCTATTGGGATAATTTGTATGTGTTGTGTTTTTGTATATATACTATCATTATCCATATATGGAAATATGAAAACTTCTGTTTATTCCTATGGATATGTAACGTTTTTTATATGCGCAATGGTATTGATTATATGTTTGTATGCAATTATAAAGGATGTGAATTCGGCAGGACCTTTGCAATGGATAGGGCAAAACACTCTTTGTATAATGCTTGTGCATGAACCATTAAAGCGAATTATAATAAAGGCTTATTCAATTGCTATTTCTGTAGATGTTGAATCTGTTCGCATATCGTTATTCCACACCTTTGTGTTGTTAATTATTGTCCTTGTCGTATCAGCATTGATTACAGCAACAATTAATAAACACGCAAAATTTCTAATTGGGAAATTTTGAAGAACTAAACCCTCCATACTTTTATCTCATCGTTGGCACTGGGAGGGACGGAAAATGTTCAAAAAAATGTATATTTGCAAATGCTGTGGTTTTGTGTTTGAAAAACTCCTCATCAGTAAAGAGAAAATTTAAAGCAATGTTGTAACTTTGACCGTTCCAAAAGGAATGTTCTGTTCAAGCAAAATATAGTATAGATGAAGGCATTGATTTTGAATTCCGGGTTAGGTTGCCGAATGGGGGTGATAACAAAAGAACACCCCAAATGTATGACCGAAATATCGCATACTGACACCATTTTAAGCCGGCAACTGAAACAACTGGTATCGTTTGGCATTGAGGAAGTTGTGATGACCACGGGATATTATGATGATGTTCTGGTTGATTATTGCAATGTGTTGCATCTTCCGCTGAAATTCACGTTTGTGAATAATCCTTTATACGACCAAACAAATTATATCTATAGTATTTACTGTGCGAAAGAACACTTGCAGAACGACGATATTATTCTGATGCACGGCGACCTGGTGTTCGAGAATTTAGTAATGGAAGCTGTGGTTGATTCTCCGAACAGCTGTATGGTGGTAAGCAGCTCGCTCCCATTGCCTGAAAAGGATTTCAAGGCGGTTGTCACCAATGGACGAATTGAAAAAGTTGGCATTGAATTTTTTGAACACGCCATGGCGGCGCAACCATTATACAAAATCAAAAAAGAAGATTGGTTGGTTTGGCTGGGAAATATTGAAACATTTTGCAAGAACAACAACCGCAAGTGCTATGCGGAGAATGCGTTCAACGAGGTTTCCAATCAATGCAACATATATCCGTGCGATGTACACGATATGCTTTGTGCGGAGATTGACACTCCTGAAGATTTGAAAATCGTAAGCGAAAAACTGGTTGCGGTCAACGAACGGACAGTGTATATGTGTTTTTCCACAGAATATATCCATTCCGGGCATACGGCAATCATCAACAAGGCACGCCGTTTGGGACGCTTGATAATCGGAATCCTCTCCGACGAGGCGGTTGCAAGCTACAAACGATTTCCGTTGATACCATTTGAGGAACGTAAGGCATTATTTGAAAACATTGCCGGCGTGGAACGGGTTGTGGAACAAAAAATGTTGTCGTATGCCGATAATCTTCGCTGGCTGAAGCCTGATTATGTGGTGCACGGAAACGATTGGGTTGAGGGATTCCAGAAACCGATTCGTCAGGAAGTGTGCGATGTGTTGGCGGAATATGGCGGTAAACTGGTGGAATATCCTTATACCAATAACCCAAAATATAAGGAATTGGACGCAAACCATCGTTCCGAAGCCTCTATGCCCGACGTGCGGCGGGGAAGGTTGCGTAAACTCATCAATATGAAGGGTTTAGTGACAGCTTTGGAAGCGCACAGTGGCATTACGGGTTTGATTGTTGAAAACACCAAAGTGCTTCAGGACGGAAAAACCTACCAATTCGACGCAATGTGGGTTTCGTCGCTTTGCGATTCAACGGCGAAAGGAAAACCCGACATTGAGCTGGTTGATATGACATCGCGTTTCCGTACCATCGACGATATTATGGAGGTTACTACCAAACCAATCATTTTCGACGGCGATACGGGCGGTTTAACAGAGCATTTTGTTTATACAGTCCGTTCTTTGGAACGTATGGGCGTTTCTATGGTTATCATAGAAGACAAGACTGGATTGAAGAAAAATTCCCTGTTTGGCACCGAAGTTAAGCAAACGCAGGCATCCATTCCTGATTTTTGCGAAAAGATTCGGGCAGGAAAAAATTCCCAAAAAACCAAAGAATTTATGATTTGCGCGCGTATTGAATCACTGATTTTGGAACGAGGAATGGCCGATGCGTTGGAACGTGCCTTTGCCTTCAGTGAGGCTGGCGCCGATGCCATTATGATTCATTCACGCAAAAAGGACCCCTCGGAAATTTTTGAATTTGTGGAAAAATTCCGCGAAAAAAATACCACAACACCAATAGTTGTCGTTCCAACATCGTTCAACACGGTGACGGAAGCGGAATTCAAGAAACGTGGAGTAAATGTCGTTATTTATGCAAACCAACTCACTCGCACGGGATTTCCCGCTATGCAGGATGCGGCCCGAACAATTTTGGAGAACCACCGCGCTAAGGAATGCGACGATAAATGTATGTCTATCAAGGATATAATCACATTGATTCCTGAAGAATAAGTTCCATGAACCTATAGTATTTGAAATATGATACAGCCAAAATTTTTCTATGATACACTATCATCGTATGGCATTAATTTCTTTGCTGGCGTGCCCGATTCCTTGTTGAAGAATCTATGCGCCTACATCACCGACCATGCCGATGAATCCCACAATATTATTGCCGCTAACGAAGGAGGTGCAATGGGACTTGCAGCCGGACACTATCTGGCAACGGGACAGATACCCGTTGTTTATATGCAAAATAGTGGCGAAGGAAATATCATCAATCCGCTTGCGTCGCTCACCGACCCCGATGTGTATAATATTCCCGTGCTGCTGGTGATTGGTTGGCGTGGCAAACCTGGCGTTCACGACGAGCCACAGCACGTTAAACAAGGAAAAATCACTACCGACTTGCTTTCTGTGATGGGTGTGGACTTTTCGGTTCTTTCAAAAGACGAGGAAACTGCGGCGGAACAAATTAAAAAGGCTGTTGCATATATGCGCGACACAAAACGGTGTTACGCTTTGGTAATTGAAAAAGACACATTTGACAGCTATCAATTGTCTAAGTGCGACTCGCAGACGGGGCTTTCCCTTTCACGGGAGGAGGCTATTCAAACAGTTGCCGCCGCGCTTGGCGGAAAAGATGCCATAGTTTCAACCACAGGTATGATTTCGCGCGAGTTGTTTGAATACCGCACAGCAATGAATCAAGGCCACGAACGCGATTTTTTGACCGTTGGTTCCATGGGACACGCGTCTCAGATTGCATTAGGCATCGCATTGGAGAAACCAGACCGTGGCGTTTGGTGCTTCGACGGCGATGGTGCGGCTATTATGCACATGGGAAGTATGGCGATTGTGGCGCAGAAATCACCTAAAAATTACGTGCATGTTGTTTTTAACAATGGTGCGCACGATTCCGTCGGCGGTCAGCCAACGGTTGGCTTGAAAATCGACATTCCTGCCATAGCAAAGGCTGTGGGCTACAAACACGCCTTTTCTGTGGAAACAAAAGATGACTTGTTGAAACAGTTGGCAAAGGTCAGTTCGCTGTTGTTGAACGGCGAAGGACCAATTTTCCTTCAGGTTTGCGTGAAAAAAGGGAACCGTAAGGATTTGGGACGTCCTACCACAACACCAATACAAAATAAAGAGGCATTAATGGATTTTCTAAAAAAATAAGTATGCAACAAATAGTTGACGGCATTGGGGCTCTACAAACGGTTATAGCAGGAAGCAGGAAAATTTTTCTTGTTTGTGGCCATTCGTTTTCTTCGTTAAGCATCAAAAACGATTTTGAAAATGTGCATATTCCGTATGTGAAATTCGATAGTTTTACACCAAATCCATCGTATGACGAAGTTTGTAACGGCGTTGATGTGTTCAATGCGGAAAACTGCGACACCATTGTGGCTATTGGCGGTGGAAGTTGTATGGATGTTGCAAAATGTATAAAATTATTTTGCCGAATGTCGAAAGATAAACCGTATTTGGAGCAGGAATACTCCGACACGGGGATTCCGTTGATTGCCATTCCCACAACAGCGGGTTCAGGAAGCGAAAGCACTCGTTTTGCGGTTATTTATTACGAAGGCAAAAAACAAAGTGTAACGCACGAAAGCATCATTCCCAATGTGGCAATTATAGAGCCAAGCGTGTTGAAGCCATTGCCACTCTATCAAAAAAAATGTACGCTGATGGATGCGCTTTGTCAGGGAATTGAGGCATGGTGGTCGGTAAATTCAACTGATGGCAGCAAACGGTTGTCAAAACAAGCCGTGGAAACAATCATGCATTGGTGGCGGGAATATATTTTCGAAAACAGCGATGAATCAGCAAAACATATTATGCAGGCCGCTAATCTTGCCGGACAGGCTATTTGTATAACCCAAACCACAGCAGCCCACGCGTTTAGCTATAAAATAACGTCATTGTATACTATTCCTCACGGCTACGCCGTGGCTGTTTGTCTGCCCAAAATATGGCGATATATGGTGGAGCACCCCAACAAGTGCGTTGACACACGGGGGAAAAACTACGTGGAGCAGATTTTCACCGATATTGCTGCTGCAATGGGGTTCGAAAATGTACCAGCGGCGATTGACGGATTTGAGCACATTCTAACAGAAATGGATTTGGTAAATCCCACTTCAGACACACGTCGTCGAAGCGCAGAAATAGAGGTATTATCCACGTCGGTGAATCCAATCCGATTGAAAAACAATCCCATTGAACTCGACAATGACGCAATTAGAAGTTTGTATGAACAAATAATTTTGTGATGCAATGACACATGTTTTACACATATCCCAAGCTGATGGCGGTGTAGCTGTTTATCTGCAAATGTTGTTAAAGCATTTGGACAAACAGAAAATCACCAACAGTTTGGTGTGTGCCCAGCAATTCATTTCCGATGATTTCACGCCGTTAGTTTCTGATTTTCAGCAAATTGAAATGGTTCGTGAGATTTCTCCCAAAAAAGATTTGCAGGCTGTGTTTCGTCTGCGGAAATGTATCAAACAGGTGAATCCCGATATTGTATATTGCCACAGCAGCAAAGCTGGCGCATTGGGAAGGCTTGCCGTGCTGGGAATGCGGAAACCCGTGGTGTATAATGCGCACGGATGGGCGTTCAATATGAAATGTTCACGAACTAAAGTGTTGATTTACAAATACGTGGAGAAAATTTTGGCATATTTCACGGATACAATCATCTGCATTTCCGATTTTGAAAAAGAATCCGCTTTACGAAACGGCGTGGGCAATCAACAAAAGTTGCATGTAATCTACAATGGTGTTGATGTTGAGGCAATTGAGACAAATATTTCCACAACGAAACTGTCACGAAATCAATTGAATATCCCCGAAAATGCCTTTGTGGTGGGAATGATTGGACGAATTTCCGACCAAAAAGCCCCCGATTCATTTGTAAAAATGGCGGAGATAATCAAACGTTCTATTCCCGAAGCGTTTTTTGTTATTGTAGGCGACGGTCCCGATAGAGCGGAAATTGAATCAATGATTCAAGCGGAAGGTTTACACGATTCGTTTTTCATTTCTGGTTGGGTATCGAATCCCAACGATTATATGGCGTTGTTCGATGTGGGCGTGTTGCTTTCGCGCTGGGAAGGCTTCGGCTATGCCATTGTGGAATATATGGTGGCGAAAAAACCCGTTGTGGCAACCCGTGTCGATGCGATTCCCAACATTGTGGAAACCGGGAAAAATGGTCTTCTTGTTGCGGTTGATGATTTTGAAGATGCCGCGGCGCAAGTCATACGGCTACATTCCAGCAGCGAATTGCGTAACACATTGATAGCCAACGGCTACGAACTCGCCTGCCGACGATTTTCTATACAACGTGTTGCAAAAGAACACGAAGATTTGTTTGATGCGTTACAAAATAGAGGCAAATAATATATGCCCCTATTGGAATTTATTCCACCACAACTTTCACCGCCTTGTTGCCTACAATCACAATGTAGAT
>JAEEGL011831833.1_pt1 | contig 17183 bp, 16 predicted proteins | sample 9134231 | NCBI WGS metagenome assembly JAEEGL01 (sample SAMN16246548, study PRJNA631951) | gut metagenome | biome: gut microbiome; feature: rumen; material: fiber-attached | host: Bos | place: Iran: Karaj | collected 2018-10
CCTCCGGTGGCGGCGATACGACGCCCACTGAGCTCTCCACCATCACACTGGATATGTCGACTCTGTTCATCGTTCCTTCATTGGAAGCAACACAGAAAGTTGAAGATCAGCTGAATGATTATCTGCTGAACACTCTCCATGAGAGTTTCAAGGTTCATCTGATCATCACAGCGATCGGTGACTACTTCCAGAAGATCCCGATGGAGCTTGCTAGCGGCGGAGATGATGCTCCGGACGTTGTGCAGGTATTCAGCATGGCTGACTGGGTAAACCAGGGCTATATCATTCCGTTGGATCCGTATCTTGACAATGAGCTCAAGCCGACACTTGACCTTATCGGCAACATCGTCGGAAGCGGAAAAATGTCCGGCAGCACTTACATGATGCCCCGTTATTTCGGCACAGTCCTTGACTGGAAGTTCATTTACAACAAACAGATGGTCGAAGACGCTGGCGTTGACGTTTCGAGGGCAAAGGATATCGATTCCCTCGAACTCGTCCTCGCAGATCTGAAAGCAGCTTATCCGGATGAGCATTTCATCGTTTACTGCGATCAGTTTGCCAACCTCTACCGCATTTCCACCAAGACATCGCTCGTTGGTACTTATGCTGCTACAGTTGGCGACAGCACGACACTGGTCAACTACTACGAGACCGAGGCCTATCAGAAGGCGATTCAGAAGGCTTATGAGTATCGTCAGAAGGGCTATTGCGATCCGGAAGGTTCCGCGAACACACTGAGCCATGACGCGGTCGTCATGGGCGGCTCTTCCAAGGGCGTTATCATGGGTCACTCCGCAGACGCCGACGGTATTGCAGCGATGTTCACGAAGACCAATACCTATGGTGCTGAATTTGGCGCTGTCACGATCGGTATCGATAACCTCGCCACCGACTCTCTCGGCATTGGTATTGCCCACTCCTGCAAAGATCCTGCCGCTGCGGCAAGATTCATCAACCTGCTGTACACCGACGAGTTTGTTTGGGATACCATCATCTATGGTGCTGAGGGACAGGACTATGTCTGGAACGAGGATCACACGAAGGTCCGTTATCCCGACGGTCTGGACTTCAACTCCGTCCCCTATAACTGCATCTATTCCTGCGGCATGATCGGCAACGGCTTCCAGGGCCTCGAATATGAGACCGACGACGAGAGCGGTTCCGACCGTGAATACGGAAAGAAACTGATGGAGATGGCATGGTGCCCGCCGCTCTATGGCTTCACACCGAACACCTTTAACGTTATGAATGAGGTTACCGCAGTTTCGAACGTTATTGAGCAGTACAGCAACGTGCTTGCGTACGGCGACGTCGATCCGTCTGTTGAATATCCGAAATTCCTCGCCGCCCTGAAAGATGCAGGCATCGACAAGATCGTTGCTGATTATCAGGCTCAGGTCGATGAGTGGCTGAAGACCAACTGATCGTTTTCGCTCAGTTGAAGCCGGAATGATTCAAGATCCTTCTTTGATCATTCAACTATGAATAGAATAAGCCCGGATCTTTGGTCCGGGCTTATTTTGCGGGAGGGGTGAGGTTTCACTTCTCAAAAACGTTATTCTGCTTCAGGCATTACGATAGTATAATAAAAAAAATTGCAGAAACAGGGATCTTCATATCTATGGAGAATTCTTTCATTAGAAAATCGATTTATCTGCTGGTAGGTATACTGGTGACGTCTCTTCTGTTCTTGGCCGGTATGTCTTTGACATACGATTCTTTGCTGAAACAGAACATCATCTGGATTTGCGACAGTGCATCTGAGCGCTGGACAGCATCGATCGACAGAAGGCTTGACGCTGAATACGAGCATCTTTATGATGTGTGCTCATATCTGTTCCGGAAGGCTGTGATAAGGGAAGGTTCACCGGAGATGGACTTTTCTGTCCGGAGAGAGCTTCAGGATTATATGGAATCTAAGATCCTGATCTCTGAGGAGGTTACCGCGCTGTTTGTGCTGGACAGAGAATCGGATCTTTATCTTTGCTTCACCAGTCCTACGCTGAACCAAACCTCTGCCTATAACCTGAAACTCTTTCTTCAGACTTTCTGTATAGAGAACAATTCTTCTCTCAACAACCACACCTGGAATGTCGTCGATGTCCTGGAGGAAGGTTTCTTTTATAAAACGGTTAAGTTCGGGAAGTATTATGTCGGAATGATCAGCAGCTGCAGGAATTACCGGATGGAAGATGTATCCGCATTTCCTGATGAGAATTTCTGCATGTATCTGTTCAGCAATGACCGCCTTTATTACTGCCAGGGTAAAAAAGAACTGATCGAGGCATTCGACCCTGACAGGTCGGGCAGTTATTATCAGGAATCCAAAGCGGTCACCGTCGTTCCTCAGGTGAATGCGGATGCTTCCTGCGTCTATGTCTATGCTCCGTCCAATGTGGAACCTTCAGGACGTTTGATGCTTGTCCTTATGATCATTGACAGCGCATTGTGTGTCATTCTGGTCATTCTGCTGATCTCCATGCTGAACAGAAAGGTGAGGAATCCGATCCGAAAGCTGGTAGAGGCCAACGCGATTCTGGCAAAAGGGAATTATGAATATCATCTGGATCTTCAGGATGCGGGCAGTTCTGAGTTTGAAGAACTGTTCTCCAGCTTCAACGGAATGAGCGACCGGATCGGACATCTGACGATCGAGTCATATGACCTTAAGATCAAGAGGGAACACAACCGCCTGAAAATGCTGAGGGCACAGATGAAACCGCATACGTTCCTCAACGCCATCAGCACGATCAGCAATATGACATATACTGGCCGTGCGGAAGATATCCGGAAATATATCGCCGCATTCGCGTCATTCACGAGGTATATGCTCAATACTTCCGGAGACTGGACGACGGTCAGGGAAGAGATCTCCCACATCGATAACTATGTAAAAATGCAGCAGATCCGCTTCCCGGATAGTATTGAGATCTCCTATGATGTTTCTCCTGAAGTCAGAAACAGCCGGATCCCATATTTGGTCCTGTTCTCTCTGGTGGAGAATTCGTTCAAGCACGCGATGACGCTGGTAAAGACCATGTATGTGACGATCACAGGCGAGCGCTATGAAGAAGACGGATTTACAGGGATCCGCCTGATTGAGGAAGATAACGGTCCGGGCTTTACGGATGCCGCGCTGAATGAACTCGTGGAAGCGGAGACCGGAGATCCCTACGCGAAAGAACATCTCGGTTTGACGAACGTCAGATACAGCCTGAACCTGATCTACGGAAGAGATGACCTGCTCCGGCTGTCCAATAATCTGGAAGGCGGCGCATGTATCGAACTGCTGATCCCCGATGAGGAGGCGGATAATGAAACTTCTGGTATGTGATGACGATATCTCCACGATCGATGTGATCCAGAGTCAACTCGATTGCAGGGAGCTTGGAATTTCCACGATCCTCAGGGCATACAACGGGGAGATGGCGGAGCAGATCGTTGATGAGGAACATCCGGATCTGATCCTTTGTGACATCGATATGCCGATCCACAATGGGATCGACGTTCTGAAGTATGTCTATGAAAAAGCTCCGGGAACAGAGTTTTCTTTTCTGACATGTTATGAAAAATTCGAGTATGCGCAGCTGGCGGTCAACTACGGCGTGACCAGTTATCTGACGAAGCCTTTCGACATGGAGGATGTCAAAGTCTGCATTCAGAAGATGATCGCAAACGCCATTAAGAAAAAAACGGCGATCGATATCAATCCTCAGAGTCAGTATGATTCCCTGATGTCTTCGATCTTCCGGCAGGCGAGCGACGGAATGCTTGGATCGACAAAAGAACTCGTGGCTGCCGGTCTGAGGATGAACGGGGTCAGTTTCAGTGCCGATAGTATATGGCGGATCATTTTCACCTGCGCGGATATGACCGATGCGATCAGAAAGACCTGGAGCAAGGATCTTCTGCTGTTTACATCTTCCCGCATGCATGACGAGGCGCTTCTGGATTATATCGGATCTGCGCACACGGTCGTGAACTCGGACGACCGTTTCATCTGGAGCCTCTGTTTTATCGAAGGCGATCCGGACGATGATGAACTTCGTGAGAGAAGCAGAACGCTCGTTGATTTCTCTGACCTGCACATGTCCCTGCGCCCGGCTGTGCTGATCAGCGATCCGTTCCCGTTTTATCAGGCGAGTGCTGTTGTTTGTGATCTTTATGACCGGATGAGAAAAGTCCGGTACTATGGCGGAAGTATCTTCTTTATGAGTCAGGATACCCTGCCGGATACTTCAGACGGCGGAAGGCCGAGTGAGAATCAGATCCTCTGGTATCTGAAGAAACGGGATGAAGCCGGTTATGTTGAATATATCAATTCGCTGCTGGACGCCATGAAATGCACGGTGGAGAACCTGAATGTGTTCCGCAGGGAACTGATCCATATCTTCATCACTCACTTCAGGGACAACGGCCTTTCATCCAATGCGATCTTCCTTGACCAGAAGATCAGCAGCCTGGATGATCTGGCATGCAATTCAAGATCGTCGATGCTCAATTATGCGGTAGCGCTTTTCCGCTTTCAGCAGGAAAAAGTCAGAGACGTTGTGGATTCGGAAGATATCATCGAGAGGGCAAAGAAGTATATCCTGGAGAATTATCGGGAAAACATCGACAGGAACGACGTCGCTGCCGTTACTTTTGTCACGCCGAATTATCTTTCCAAACTGTTCAAGAACAATATGAACATGAACCTCAGGGAATATATCAACCAGCTGCGGATCGAGGAAGCGAAACGGCTGCTCCTTTCCACGGAGATGTCAGTGAGTGAGATCGCGTCATATGTCGGGTATTATAACATTTCGTACTTTTCCACTGTGTTCCATAAGATCGTGGGAGTCAGCCCGTTCAGTTGGAGAAATCAGACAGAGGTGTGATGCGGATGCGTTGGACAGAACAACTGAAAGAAGACAGAAAAAAACTGCTCAGGATGGGCGATGCCCGCCAGCGGGCGGTTTTTATTTGGGATTATTATAAATTTCCGCTATTAGCCCTCCTTTTTCTCCTGCTTTTTCTGTTTGCCGTATTTCTCGGGAATGCGGGAAGGAAAGATGTCTGTCTGCACGCGGTGCTCATCAACAATGATTCCCTGATCCGGGATTGCGATGACACCGTATTCGACAGACTGCTTGCGGATGCCGGAATCGATACCGGCAGGAAAAAAACGGAGATAAGCGCAGACTTTTCACTGGGCATGAGCGAAGACGAATCGGACGATATCGAGACGCTGCAGGTCCTCAACGCCATGTTTCTGATGTACGATATCGATCTGTATGTATCTGATGAACGTTATTTCGAATATTTTGCCGATTCTGACGCGTTTGCGGATCTGAATCTGCTTATCGATGCGGATCTGTTATCGGCAGTACCGGATACGGAACGGTACTACTATACCGACAGCAACGGTGTCAGAACGCTGAAAGGGATCCGTCTGAGAGAAGGATCTGCTCTTCATGAGGCGGGATATTATCACAATGAAGTGATCATAGGTGCTGTCGGCAGCGGAGACAATCTGGATAAAGCGATCGCTGTGATCAGCCAACTGTTATCAAATAGAAAATGACAAACGTTGTGTACATTTTTTAATGATACTTTTTTGGATGGAAGATAAGATTTATATGTGAATCTATATACAGAAAAGGGGTGCAATATGTCAGATAAGAAAAGTATAAAAAGTTCTGAATTTGACGACGTGCTGAAGCAGCAGGCAAAGCTCCAGCGCTCGGAAAAGATCAAGAACGATTTACCGCTTTATTTGATGATGCTGCCGGGAATTCTTTACATTATCGTCAACAACTATCTTCCGATGTTCGGCATTCTGTTGGCGTTTAAACGGATCAATTACGCGGTCGGCATTTTGAAAAGCCCGTGGGTCGGCTTCGACAACTTTGAATATCTGTTTAAGACAAAAGATGCGTTCGTCATGATCCGCAACACGTTGGCGTACAACGCGGCGTGGATCCTGTTGGATCTGGTCGTTGCCGTATTCATCGCACTGTGTATGAATGAGATCGCACAGCGGAAGATCGCGAAGGTGATCCAGCCCATCATCTGCTTCCCGTCGATGGTTTCTGCTGTTATCCTCTCATTCCTGGTCTATGCCTTCCTGAGCCACTCGTACGGTTATCTGAACACTAAGTTCTTTGCGGACGCGCCTGTCCAGTGGTACACGACGGCTTCGTACTGGCCGCTCATCCTGACGATCGTCCATCTATGGCAGGGCGCAGGACAAAGCTCCGTCATCTATATGGCAAGTATAGGAGGCATCGACAAGAGCCTTTATGAGTCTGCGCGTATTGACGGCGCGACGAAAATGGAGCAGATCAGGTACATCACACTGCCTTTGCTGAAACCGATGATCACAATGATGCTCCTGCTTTCGATCGGGCGGATCTTCAACTCGGACTTCGGTCTGTTCTATCAGGTTCCTCTTGGTAACGGAATGCTGTATGAGACTACGCAGACGATCGATACGTTCGTATATCGTGCGCTCCTGGTCAACAACAACGTCGGTCAGTCTTCTGCGGCAAGCGTTTTCCAGGCAATTATCGGATTCGTGCTCGTCATGCTCTCCAACCTGGCGGTACGAAAGATCAATCCTGAGAACTCTCTCTTCTAAGGAGGATAACGATGGCAAAGAATAAGAATAAGATCGTCCTGATGAAGGGCGAAAGAGAGTTCCACTACATGTCGTTGGTCGTTATGACGCTGCTGATGCTGTTCTGCGTCGTGCCTCTGATCCTGATGCTGACGGTCTCGTTCTCCTCAGAGAACTCTCTGCTTCATGGATACCGTTTCATCCCGGATGAATGGTCCATCGATGCTTATGCGTTTATGTGGGCAAAGAGAGCGACGATCATGCGCGCATACGGGTTGACGATTATCGTCACGATCATTGGTACGGTCATCAATCTAATCATAACCTCGATGTTTGCGTATCCGCTGTCCCGCAGGGATTTCAAACCGCGCAACGTCATTGCGTTCGCGCTCTTCTTCACCATGCTGTTCAACGGCGGAATGACTGCCTCCTATATGGTCTGGACCAGACTGTTCAATATCAAGAACAGTATTCTGGCGTATCTGTTGCCCGGTTCCCTGATGGGCGGTATGAACGTTATGATGGTGAGAAACTACTTTAACGCGAATATCCCGTATTCGATCATTGAAGCGGCGCGGCTTGACGGTGCGAGAGACTGGACGATCTATACCAAGATCATGGTGCCGCTCTCCAAACCCATTATGACGACGATCGGTCTGTTTGCCGCTCTCGGCTACTGGAACAACTGGACAGCAGGTATTTACTACATCAACGACCCGAAACTGTATACGATCCAAGTCTATCTGAAGAAACTGATGGATTCCATCCAGTTCCTGAAAACGACGGACCTTTCAAACGAGGCGGTACTTCTGGCTCAGCGTTCACTTCCTTCAGAGTCTGCCCGAATGGCGGTCGCCATCATTGCCCTGATCCCTGTTCTGCTCGTTTACCCGTTCATTCAGGGTGAGCTGATCAAGGGAATGGTCGTCGGCGGAGTGAAAGGATAAAAAATGGAAAACAGAAAGCCCTTTGCAAAAGGAACACCTGAAGAAGTAGGTGTCAGCAGCAATCTGATTCTTGAATACATCGAGAATCTGGAGAAAAGTCAGACAGAGATGCATGGCCTGATGATCATGCGTCACGACAAAATGATTACCGAAGGCTGGTGGACGCCTTATGGGCCGAACCTCCGTCACGGACTTCAGAGCCACACGAAAACATACGCGGCGACCGCAGTCGGTATCGCATATACGGAGGGACTCGTCAAACTGGACGAACGTCTGATCGACATCTTCCCCGATGAGTCGCCGGAAGAACCAAGCGAGAATCTGAAGCTCCTGACGGTCCGCGATGTTCTTTGCATGGGATGCGGCATGGATGTCATGCCTGATCCGCGGGAAAAAGACTGGATCCGCGCTTTCATGCATGTTCCGGTGAATCACAAGCCCGGCACGACATACATGTATAACTCGACGGGTTCCACGATGCTTGGTGCGATCGTCAGAAAGAAGACCGGACTCGGCCTTCATGATTACCTGACGCCCCGTCTTTTCAACAAGATCGGCATCAATCCCGACAACCTCCGCTGGATGTGCATGCCCGACGGCATGGAAGTTGGCGGCGGCGGTCTGTTTGCCACGACGGAAGACAACTTCCGTCTGATGAAACTGTATGCCAACGGCGGCGTATGGGAAGGCGAGCGGATCCTGGCGGAAGACTATGTCAAGCTGGCGACCACGAATCAGAATGATTCGGCGACAGAATCGATCAATAACCCCGAGGCGTCCGACAACTTCCTCGGTTATGGCTTTCAGATCTGGATGTGCAAGCCGGAACACGTATATCGTGCGGACGGAGCGATGGGGCAGTTCACGATCGTCCTCCCGGATCTCGATATGGAGATCGCGATCAACGAGACCGCCGTCGGTGCGCACTGGGCACAGAGCACCCTCAATATCACCTGGGACTTCATTGAGAAGATCAAGGATGATGCTCCGCTCCCAGAAGATCCCGAAGCTTATGCAAAACTCCAAAGGAAATTGAACCGCCTGAACATCGGCAATCCAAAATGTCAGCCTTTCAGCCCCTGTGTGGCAGCGGTCAGCGGAAAAGAGTACAAGATCACCAGTGGCAATTTCACACCCTTCGGCGGGAACTTCATGATCGGCACGCTGCCGGACGGCATCGAACGCTTCAAACTGGATTTCGATGATTACGGCTTTGTCTGGGATTTCATAACGAAGAGCGGACGGGCAGAGAAGATCAGGTTCTCGACCAATGGAGTCCGGTTCTCCAATCTGATCGGAAAGAAGGAAGACCTTACACAGCTCTATCTCGGAGACGCATACTGGAAAGAGGACAATGTCCTTGTCATGAACGGCAGATGGGCGGAGACCTGCATCCAGGATACGTACACACTGACTTTCGAGGGCAACAAGGTCTCAGTAGTCGCGGACAACAATTCTGCCTGGAAATTCGGCAATCCCGCCCCGATTTGCGGAGAAACAACTGAATAATCAGAAAGAAATGGTCCACAACTTGTGGACCATTTCTGAAAAGAGGTCATAAATGGGCAAAAGGTTTGATTCTTTATTGTTCCCGGGCGGAAAGTCGAAAGTTTTCACCCTGAGCTATGATGACGGTGTGGTTCAGGACAGGAGACTGGTTCCCCTGTTTGATGAGTACGGTGTCAAGTGCACGTTCAATCTGGGATACGGCGTCCTGAATTATAAAGTCACGGAACCGCCTTTCCCCGGCATGAAATTCGTCGATATCTCAAAAGTCGAAACGCATGAGGTCAGGGAACTGTACCGCAACCATGAAGTCGGCGGACACGGCTTGTATCATTCCGCGCTTCCCGAACTCGGCAGCCCCTATGCCATGTATGAGATCCTGGAGGATAAGGTCCAGCTGGAAAGGCTGACAGGGAAACCGCTGAAGATGTTTGCGTATCCGTTCGGCCTCTTCAATGATAATGTGAAGGAATATCTCCGCATCGCCGGGTATAAAGGGGCACGTACGGTACGTTCCACCTATTCTTTCGATCTTCCCGCGGATCCGCTCCAGTTGGATCCGACCTGCCACCATAAGGATGAACGGCTCATGGAACTGGCGGAACAGTTCGTGAAGATGCGTGCGTTCAAACCGTCCATGTTCTATGTCTGGGGGCACGGATATGAGTTCGATGCGGATGACAACTGGCAGGTCATCGAGGATCTGGTCCGCTTCATGTCAGAACACGGCGAGGATGTGTGGTTCGCGACAAATGGAGAGATCCTGTCCTACCTTGATGCCTACAACAGACTGGAATACAATGTGGATGGTTCGGCAATCTATAATCCGTCCGCTATGGATGTTCAGATCCTTACCGCTTTCGGCAGGACCGAACTGCTGAAAGCGGGTGAATACACCCTGATAGGAGATACCCCGCTCTGATAAAATGAATTACGAAAGTCCCTTCATGAAGTTCCTGGAAGCAATAGCCAATATGCTGATCGTAAGCGTATTATGGCTTGTGTTTTCCCTGCCGCTGGTCACGGTCGTCGCTTCTTCGGCTGCGATGTACCATTCCGTAAGAACGGTCATTTTCGGCAGAAAAAACGGGAACGGCATCTTCAGGGACTTTTTTGATTCCTTTAAACTAAATCTTAAACCGGGGGTCATTCTTTCCCTGATCGTGATCGTTGCGCTTCTGTTCGTTGCTGAAGGCCTGTGGACCGGCTATCAGATCTTCAGGATCAGCATCTGGGGAATGCTGTATATGATCCTTGGTGTGATCATCTCGCTGTCGGTCGCATCGATCATTCTGATTATTCCGCCTGTTCTGTCGCGGTTCACTGCCGGTCCGGTCTCGATCATCCGGCTCGCCGCCTATTTCGCGATGAAGCGGCCGCTGAGGAATATCATACGTATCCTTTTATTCGCTGCGCTCGCTTTTGCGGCTCAGTTTTTCCCTGTTGCGCTGTTCATCGTGCCCGCCCTGTTTGCGGATCTGATCCGCCCTGCGCTGGAGCAGGATTTCGCTCTGTTTATCAAAGAGAATGATCTGGCGGAGGAAAACGGGGAAGAGGAAGTGCAAGAAGAGGATCCCGGTGACGATTCGGAATCGGTTGTCGATCTGGAAGAACGATTCAGAAACAACAGCAGAGGAGGAAAGCAGTAATGCCGGAGATTCGTCTGCAGGATGTCACAAAGATTTATCCTTTTGTGAAAGTATCAGGACTCTTCGACCGCAAGCAGAAGACTGAGATGCTGAAGAAACAGCAGAGCATGCCTTACCTGTCCAATGAGGGCGTGATCGCCGTTCAGCATATCGATCTGACCGTCAGAGACGGGGAGTTCGTCGTCATTCTCGGGCCTTCCGGCGCCGGAAAAAGCACGCTGCTCCGGATCATTTCCGGTCTGGAAAGACCGACGCTCGGCACAGTCCTTTTTGATGGAAAGGATTATACCGATGTGCGCGCGGAAGACAGAGATGTCTCAATGGTATTCCAGAACTACTCCTTATACCCTAACCAGACGGTCTATCAGAATATCGCGTTTCCTCTCGAGGTGAAGCATACGCCAAGAGAAGAAATCGAAAAAGAAGTATACGCTTTAGCGGATCTCCTCGGAATGAGACCGATTCTGAACCGGTATCCGAAAGAACTGTCAGGAGGAGAAAAACAGAGAACATCGCTGGCGCGTGCACTGATCAGAAGACCTTCCGTTCTTCTCCTGGACGAACCGTTTTCCAATCTGGATATCCTTCTGCGCCGTCAGCTGCGGAAAGAACTGAAACGGATCCATGAAGCGTACAAAACGACGTTTATCTATGTCACGCATTACCAGACAGACGCGCTGGCTCTGGCAGACAGGATCGTGGTACTGAAAGACGGTATCATTCAGATGGACGATACCGCAGCAGCCGTATATAACCAGCCAGTCAACCGGTTCGTTGCGGATTTCATGGGAACACCGGCTTTCAATTTCTCCGGCAGGATCCCCGTCGCAAAAGACGGTTCGTTTTCTGCCTGGGGCAATGAACTGAGACTGAATGCGGAACAGCTGCATAAACTGAACGGGGACCGCGCGGTGGAGGCAGGTATCAGGGGGACGAACATCTCTATTTCCGCGAATGGTGTGCCGGCAGTAGTTTCTTATGTCGAGCAGATCGAGGCGGATCTTTATATCCATCTTCTGCTTCAGGGTGAAGAACTCGTTGCGGTGGAAAAGATCGTCAGCAATGACGCTCTGAAGTATAATCGCGGACATAAAGTGTATCTGACCTTCGACACGGACAGGATCCATCTGTTTGACGGTGAGGGAAAACGTCTCTGAAGAGGTGCGGCTGAAACAAACAGAGTCTGAGAAGAACCGGAACGGCCATTATCCTCCGGTTCTCTTTTCTTTTTGAACCGATCAGCGATATAATGATTTATATCAAAAAAGACGGTGCCGATGGCTGCGCATCGGACCGGACAAAGGAGTATATTTCAATGAGAAAACTGTTCTCTGTTCTTTTGATTATTTGCTGCGTGACCGGATTGGTCTCTTGCGGCATTGGCGGATCCTCTTCAGGGGAGGGTAAGGATTCCGAACAGGTTCCTGCTGTCCCGGAGGAGATTGCTGGTTTCTATTATGATGAGATTGCCGGAAGGGCGACTCTGGAAGCGGAGACTTTCGATGATGGTTCGGTTCTGATCAATGTGAGATGGCCGGACAGCGCGGCGCGCGTTGTAAACTATGTCATGACCGCGATGTACGATGCGGAAAAGAATACGCTGGTTTACGAGGACGCGGAGGCGACCGAGGTGAACTACGATGCGGACGGGTCTTCCACTTCAAAGGAACTGTACAATCATGGAACGGGATCGTTTGATATAAAAGATAATAAGCTGGTATGGCATCCGAAGGACGATGAAGCCACACAGGGCGGCACATTCATCAAGGGAGAGATCGTCAATACGGCAAATCCGTTCAATGAGACGCTGGATCTGGACGAGGCGATGGAAGGCTCCGGCGTGCACATCTCACTGCCTCCGACTTCTGCGATTCCTGAGAACGTGGAGCCGTGGAAATACAGGTATTCGGAAGATCTTCTCGAAGTACTGTATGAGACCGTGGATAATGAGATGATCATCCGCAAATCCAACACGATCGGTTCGGAGGAACTGGCAGGCGTCTATGCCAAGTTTGCTTCCGAGTGGGAACAGTCCGTCAAAGGACTTACAGTCCTATGCAAGGGAGACGGAGAAATGGCGAACGTTGTTCTGTTTGAATACGGCGACTCGCATTTCTGTATCCTCTACAACCCGACGCCGGGAGCACCGGGACTGACGGCGGATCAGATCAATTCACTGGTCAACGGTCTCCAGTAAAACCTTAGCCAAAACTGCCGGAAGGCAGTTTTTTGGTATGGAAAGATCCCGGCGGAAACCGGCCGGTGCCGGCAATCGTGGACGTTGGATGTAAGGTGGTATAAAGTTAAAAAAGATTTACTTAAGTTGAAAGATTCAGGCATGGATCAGATCAAATGAGAAAGAGGTTTACTGATGCAGGAGATTATTATCAATGACGAACTGGTCCTTTGTGTTCCGGATGGTTTCCATGTGATGACTGAAGAGGAGCGCAGCGGATTGCAGATGCTGAACGGGGGCGAGTGGATCGGTCTGTCCGATCCCGACAGGCATATCAAAGTCTCGGTGGGCTGGAAGAAGATTAATGGTTTTTCTGCTCTGCTGCTGTCCGGGAAGGACCTTGCGAAAAACTCGGAAAAATCGGTCAGCGGACCGATGAGTGCCTATGGATACAGGCTGGAAGGGTTCCTGGAAACGGTCATCGCCGGGGAGAAAGCAGCTGGATTCCGATACAGATATGATGCTCAGCAGATCGCTATGGCTGCAGAGCTTGATACGCTGAAGATCGGGAAGTCGGTTTATTATTTCAACCTGTATTCACGGGAAGAACATAAAAAAGAAAGTGCTGCCGTCTGGCAGGATCTGCTCGGAATGATCCGAAAAAAATAAAAGAAAGTGTGAAGGATTATGGGTGTTATCTGTGACAATGCGATCAGGACGCTTGGTATTGAGAAAGAAATACAGAAAGTCGATCTCTCGGGACTGGAAGTGCTTAAAGGAAAAGGGATGACTTTCCGGATCAGCGCATGGGATCATGACGATCTCCGGATCTCTTCCATCGATATGTCCGGAATGCTCGGACTGATGAAGATGGAGTCTGTGATCATCACTGCTTCCGGCCACGACGTACCGCTTTTCAATATCGATTTCGTAAAAGCGGCAAATAAGAAGACGATGCTGGCGGAATTGTATGACACGATGATCAGCAGGGAATTTGAAACAGACGTGGAAAAAGGAATGCTGGTCAAAAAAAAGTATGATTTCGTGGAGAATTATCCCAGACAGTCACGCTGGTACGACCCGCTGCTGTTGGGGTGCTCTCTTGCAAAACGGGATAAAGTGCTGGACGATGCGACTGTCGGCTCCGTAACAAGGAGTTATGTCACCTTCTATAAAGAGTGGTATGAGAGAAGCGCAGCTTGTGAACCCGCGGAGAAGCTTCAGAAGACAAGGTCATATGTGGACGGATTGCTGAGTCAGGGCGGAGCGTCTACCGATCAGTTTAAAAACATGTTCGGACCCGAAACGACAGAAAAACTGTTCCGGATTCTGTTCGGGGTCCGATAAATACAGAGGATCCGGAAGCATTGCAGGGGAGGACAGCAATCATGGGAAAGATCGTCGCAATCAACGCAAGTCCGAGAAAGGGATGGAATACCGATACACTAGTACAGCAGGCCGAAAATGGTGCGGAGTCAGCAGGGGCAGAGGTCGAACGGTTCGATCTGTACCGGCTGGAAAAGTATACTGGTTGTATCTCCTGTTTCGGGTGCAAGACGAACAGAAACAAGGGAAGATGCGTTTGTCAGGACGGTCTGACCCCTGTTCTTGACGCGATCCGGGAAGCGGACGGATTGATCATCGGATCCCCCAATTATCTGGGCGACCTGTCAGCAGGATTCCGGTGTCTTTTTGAACGGCTGGTCTTTCAGAACCATACCTACAACGTTGAGACACCGTGCTGCAGTGACAGAAGGATCCCGATCCTGCTCATCATGACCAGTAATGCGCCGGATACGATGTATCTGGATATGCTCAAGCGGTACACCCGAATATTGGGTGAGCTTGTCGGCCCGACAACGGTCCTTGTCAGCGGCGATACCCTTCAGGTCAGTGACTACAGCAAACTGGACTGGGAGTGGTCCCTCTTCGACCCTGAGAAAAAGCAGAAGAGACATGAGACCGTCTTTCCGGAAGAATGCCGGAAGGCATATGATATGGGAGCTTCTCTTCTGAGCAGGCAGTAACAGACTCGGCAGGAAAGAAGACAAAACGGCAGACCGTGCCAGCGTTTTTGTGAAAGGAGGCAGATATGCAATACAGGAAAGACAGAAACGGAAATGAACTCTCAGTATTGGGATTCGGATGCATGAGATTCACCAAAAAGGGAAACGGGATCGATGTTCCGAAAGCGGAGCAGGAGATTCTTGCAGCTTATCGCGCAGGCGTGAATTATTTCGATACCGCATATCTGTATCCGGGCAGTGAAGCCTGCCTCGGAGAAGTCCTTGAACGGAACGGGATAAGGGATAAAGTCCGGATTGCGACAAAACTGCCGCAATACATGATCGGTTCCAGACAGGCGCTGGACCGAATATTCAATGAGGAACTGACACGCCTGCGGACGGATTACATCGATTATTACCTGATGCATCATGTGACCGACGTAGCGATGTGGGAAAAACTGAAGAAGGTCGGTATCGAGGAATGGATCAGAGAGAAGAAAGAAGCCGGAATCATCCGGAACATCGGCTTTTCCTACCACGGCAACACAGAGAATTTCCTGAAGATCCTGAATGACTATGATTGGGATTTCTGCCAGGTGCAGTATAACTATCTGGACGAGGTCGCTCAGGCAGGAAAAGAAGGCGTACGGGCTGCCTATGAAAGGGGGATTCCCGTGATGATCATGGAACCGCTGCGGGGAGGTAAACTGGTGAACATGCTTCCGCCCGGCGCTCTGGAAGCGTTTCATGACAGCGGGAAGAACTGGTCGCCTGCGGAATGGGGACTGAAATGGCTTTATGATCAGAAGGAAGTTACGGTAGTCCTTTCCGGGATGAACTCGATCGCGATGGTCGAAGAAAACTGCAGAGTCGCAGACGAGGCGAGAATCGGTTCCTTTACGGATTCCGACCGTGCTGCGATCGAGACAGTGAAGCGGAAGATCATGGAAAAGGAAAAGGTCGGCTGCACTGGGTGCCGGTATTGCATGCCGTGTCCGCAGGGAGTGGATATCCCGGGCACTTTCCGCTGCTACAATCTGATGTACACCGAATCCAAGTCCCAGGGCAGATTCCAGTTTGCACAAACCGTGGGCATGACGGAAAAACCGGCGTTTGCCTCCCAGTGCATCGGATGCGGAAAATGCGAGCAGCACTGTCCGCAGAGTATTCCGATCCGGGAAAAACTGAAAGAAGCAGACAAGGAGCTCAGACCGCTTCCATACAAGATCGGAATCAATGTAGTGAGGAAGTATATGTTCCGGAAAGTCCGGGATACAAAGAAGAACTGAGAAAGGAAAGGGTATGGACAAAAGGTCTTTTGCCTGCGGTATGATCACCGCTTTCTCGGAATGCGTAGCCGGAGGCTGCAAGCGTCTTGCGTTATCTCCTCCTATGTCCCATATGGACTACCTGCAGTTCCGGGAAGAACTGTACGGGATCATTGAGAAACACGGCTTGATCCACTACCATGAGGAGAATCTCGACCTTCCGGATGCGGAGCGCTTTGAGTGGATCCTGATTGCTGCAAGGCAGGAAACGATAGATGAATATCTGTCCATTCGGGCTCAGGGATTCAATCCTGCCCGTTCACTCCGTCCGTTTTACAGCGTGCTGAGTTATGATCCGGAAAAGGCGTTTTCCACTGGGTATGACGCGTACAGAGATTATTTCCCGGAATAGATCAAAGATCAGAAAAAAGGCCGATGGTCGGTAACCATCGGCCTTCTTTGATGATCAATTAGTTTTATCTTCCGATTGTTCGGGAAGATCGATCTTTTTCTGCGGAAAGAGCCAGAATAGACGGTAGCACAGTTTCCGGATCGGATAGTCACCTCCGTCTGCAAGATCGATGGGATCCGCAGCCTGACGGATCTTCCCAAATAGAGGAATCCGCTTTTCCAGGATGGATGAGATACGGTATGCCCATGCATGGAAATAGATCTCACAGGAGAGATCCTGTTCCGTCATTCCGTGGATATATCCTTCATCCAGGATGTGTTTCGCTTCCTGTATGCAGTGGGCTTTGGACAGATATTCTGTTTTAGCATGGATAGAGTATGTGTTATTCATGAAATTATTCAGGAATGTTCAGCGCGGACACCCGTGACTTCAGTCATGGGAGGAGCGCTGCCTCCTTTACTTGTAGTTTTGCAGGTTTTTAAAATTATTTTGCCACTGTCCCCTAAATGGGACAGTGATCGTGGTAGGATCATGCTGTCAGAGTATACCGAAAGGAGTAAGAACCTTGCAGCAGACCCTTACTGCCAAACTGCAGATCCTGCCGGACGAACGTCA
>JAEEGL012893223.1_pt1 | contig 17183 bp, 5 predicted proteins | sample 9134231 | NCBI WGS metagenome assembly JAEEGL01 (sample SAMN16246548, study PRJNA631951) | gut metagenome | biome: gut microbiome; feature: rumen; material: fiber-attached | host: Bos | place: Iran: Karaj | collected 2018-10
AAGTGGAACTCCAATTTCATTGGATAAACCTAACATTATTGGTGATTCTGAAAAATTTATTGATTTATTTGTATCTAAATCTATTTGATTGGATATTACTCTAAAATTTGAATATTTAAATAAATCAATACAATATTTGATAGTGATTAATATTATTAAAATTATTGTCAAAAAACTAAAAGTGACACCTATATAAGATGAAAATATTGGTTCTTTTTTATATCTTATTGGAAAGTCTAAACCAAAAAAATTAAATTTTGATAATTTAGATTGACTTGAGTTAAATGAGGATTTTGATATTTTCATTTTTTATATATTTTTTTTATTCTTTTCGATTTATTTATTTTTATTATGTTTCTTGTTTATTTTTATTGTTTATAATTTCTATTTTAACGTTATTAATTGTAATTTTTTAAAATAATATTAATAAGAATTTCATTTAAAAAGATTAAAAATTAAAAAAAAATTAAATTTACATATTTTTACGAATTTTTATTCATTTATTTATTTATTCTTCAGGAAATATATATTTTTTATCTTTAAAGTCAACATGTACTCTTTCATCCATTGAAATATCATAATTATTTGATCTATCATAATATAATGCTTTAAAAATTCTATTATTTTGATTTTGTTTAAAATTAAAAGGAGTATAATTAACATTAATTAACTTAACAGAAGTAGCAAATCCCATATAAAACCAATCAATAACACTTTTTCTTTTAATTGGATCATCAGAAAGTTCAGGTGGATAAAACAATTTAACTATAGCTTCATCTCTATCTTTAAAATTATCTGGTTTTATTAAAGTTCTAAAAGTAGAAAAGAATTCATCAATAGTTAAATAAGGTTCCATAATTTGTGAACTATTCATCCAATTTGCAAGTGTATAAGTATTTTGGAAACTTTGTAAAATATATAATTTTTCATTATTTTTCCTAAAAATAACAAAATGATGATTATTTCTAATTTCAATTTGTAGAATATAATTTTTATTTAATTTTTCTTTCATTAATTCAATATTTTTATCTATATCATCTGTTAAAGTAATATTTTTTAAAGAATCATATACTCTAATTCCACCAATTGCTAATAAAATAAATTTAGCAGTACATCTACATGAAGTTGAATTAAAAACTCCTAATCTTTCATATAATTTTGATAAAGCTAAATCAGATAATGTTTCTGCTACTTCTTGATCTGATAATTCATGACCAATTGTTAAAGGTTTAAACTTATTTTTTAATTTAATTGATGATATGATATGAACAATCGAAAATAAAATGAAAAAAAAATAAAGTATACTCCTTTGCATTAATTATAATCGTTTTTTATTAAATTAAAAATATGTAAATATTTAAATATAATTCAATATTTTATTTTAATAAATAATATTTATTAATTATTACCTAACATAACAATAAATATTATAAATTTTTAATTTTTGATTCTTTTTATCCTTGAATATAATTCATTCATAGTTTTTTTATATTCTTTTCTAGAAGTTTCTCTGTTTGCAATAGTATTATCTTTAATAATATTAGAATTAATAATTTGATTTTTATCTCCAATTCTAATCTTTTTTTGAGTTTGAATTTCCTGAGTTTTATATAAAATGTTTAAAAATTTCATTTTTTTATTTATGTCTTTAATTAAAAATTCAAAACCATAACCTTTTGTTTTTAATATCTTACTTTTGACTTTTGAAAAATTATACATTTTATTTATTCTTGTATTAAAATATGTTGAATTATATGAATTTGTTTGATTGTAACTGTCTGGAAATTTTGATATATTTTTAAATGATATAGTATGTTTATTATTTAAGTCACTTGATATATCATCATATAATTCAGTTATTTTTATAGGTTTTAGTTCTTTAGTTATTATCCCCATTGAGTTTTGTTCATCGGAATATTTATATGGTCTTTCATATATATTAACTATTGGTTTAGGAAGAAATATTCTTCTTTTCATAATTCTGTAATCCATTAAATATTTTATATTTTTCTTAACTAATAAAAAAATGATAGCAAATAATATTAAATTAATAAAATAACAATTTATCTTTGTTTTAATTTATTAATATTTTTTATTGAAAATGTTAAAAATAATTATGATTAATATATTTTAAATATAACTCTGAGGTTATTATTTGACAAATTTGGATATAAAACCATATATATTAAAGTATATTTTAATATTTAATCAATTTTATAATTTTTTTAAGCTGAGAAATTTGAATTTTGACATATTATTAATAATATAACCCTAATAAAAAAATGAAATATAATAAAAAGTTTTGATTTTTGATAACAAAATATCATAAATGATATATTACAAAAAATATTCTTTTTATCAATAATATTTTTATATGAAAAAAATTAAAATTTTTAAGATAATAGTTTTTATATTATTTCAACAAAAAAAATATAATAGTTCAATGATAAAACAAAAAATAGCTATTCCTTCATCTCATGATTCATATATTTTTGATTTGATAACTTTTAAACTCTAATATTTTTTAATTAAACACAAAATAATTCCAATGAACATTTCATTTCTGAAATAAGATGTATTTGGTGGTTAAAAAGGAAAAATTTATCGTTAAATTGTCAAAATAAAAAATAAGTATAGTGAGTTTTAAATTAAAACAAATTAAAAAAATATAAGAGTAAAGGATTGATTATGAGAGTGAGTTTAAAAGAAAGAAATTAATTGTTTATTTTTTCTGGTTGTTTAAAAGAAAAATCTTTAATATGTTTCGTGAATTTAAATTTATTTAGGATTTTTGGATTTTTATATTGAAATTCAAAAAAAAATGAATTTATGAATGATTATATAAAAAATAACTAATCAGAAATCATTGATAAGGCAATATAGCAATAACTATAAAATATGTTGCATATAAAGATAATGAAATAACTAACATTTAAAAAAAGAAGGAATAATATTTATTATTTTTCCAAAGAGAAAATTTCATGTATATTGATATTAATCTAAATTTTAATTTAACTAAATAAAGTATGTTAAATAAATAGAATTTAGGTGAAAATAATTTAAAAAAAGAATAAAAATAAATTAGATAGAAAATATGAGTTTTCAACCCTATCAAAGTCCTAGATTAAATCATTCTTTGAAAGAAATACCATATCAACCTTATATATTAAAAAGATTAAATGAGGAACCTCAAAAGCCTTTTAATGAAGATAATTCAAGTAATTATTCTTTCAAACCAGAATATCCTTTTATAAATAAAATTTATAATCTTCAAAGTAAAATTGAAAAAATACAAAATGAAAATAATGCTCTTCAAAGTGAAAGAAACAACATTCCTTTAGATAGTTCTTTTTATTCTCCTGATTATCAAGGAAAATATTCAAAACCTTATTTTCTCAACGGAAATAAAAAAAAATATAATAATAAACTAGTTTTAAATAAAAATAAATATTATACTCCTTTGAGAAATAATTATAATAGATATTCAAACAAAAGATTAATTGATGATGTAGATAATTTAAAAAGAAGTTATAATACTATTCAATATAGTATGGATAGAAAAATGGAAGAACTTAATTTAAAACAACAATTAAATTATGAGTTTTTAAAAAAACAATTAACTCCACGTTCAAGTAAGAATAATAGTATTGATAATGATTTTTCTTTATTTAATAATTTAGTTGATCAAAGACAATATTCTTTTGAAGATAAAATAGGAAATCATTTACTATTAGATGATGTAATAAATAGGAATTTAGAAATAAATTTATTCAATAAATATAATCGAAATATAAAAATAAGACAGAATCAAATTGAAAGAGATTATAAAATAAAAAATATATTAAATGAATTAATTAATGATTATAAAAATGATATTAAAGAACAAAAAAATATTTCACTTCCAATTATTAGAAATCAAAATTATAATAACAATTCGAATGAAAGAATCATAATAGATTATAGATTAAATAATCAAAGATTAAGAAATGAAGAAAAAAGTAATAAAATATTAGATAGAATTATTCAATTGCAAAAAGAAAATAAAGTAAAAACAATCAAGAAAAAAATATTAAGAAATCAAATGTTAATGATTCAAAATCAAATGATGCAAAATCAAATAATGGATTATGATTATTATCCTGAAAAAAATATGAGATATATGAGAAGAAGAAATGAAGAAAGTTATTATGAAGAAAGTGAAAGTGAAGTTCACAAAAAAAAAAAAAAAAAAAGAAAGAAGAATCTGAAGAAGAAGAAGAAGAAGAAGAAAAAAAAGAAGAAAAAAAAGAAGAAAAAAAAGAAGAAAAAAAAGAAGAAAAAAAAGAAGAAAAAAAAGAAGAAAAAAAAGAAGAAAAAAAAGAGGAAAAAAAAGAAAAAAGTGCAAAAAAATGAAATTAAAAACTTAAAAACAAATAAATGTAAAAAATTCATTTAAATAATGAAAAAGTAATATAATATAAAATATTAATTTTAATATTTTATTTTAAATATATTAAATTATTTTTGATTTAAAATTCAATATCCATATTATTATTAATCATATATTTAATAAAATAATAATACTAAATATATTATACAAAGAATTCCATAAAAAAAATAATTTTCTTTTTTCTCAAATTAATTGTTTTTCTAAAAATAATATACCATTATCAAAGTAAATATTAGATAAAAATTTATTTAATCAATTAAAAATAATAATTTATATATCACTAAAAAATATTTAACAATTCTTTTTAAATTAGAACCATAAATTTAATAAATAATAATTAACTCAAAACTACATTGTATTGATTTATTTAAATATTCAAATTTTAGAGTAATATCCAATCAAATAGATTTAGATACAAATAAATCAATAAATTTTTCAGAATCACCAATAATGTTAGGTTTATCCAATGAAATTGGAGTTCCACTTGAAATTCAAGAAAAATATTTTAAAGTTAAAATGATAAAAACTATAGTCTCTCCAATTCGTAACAATAATAATTTTGTTAGTTTAAAAATTTATGAAAGAAATATTGAATTTGATTCTTGTGATATTTTAAAAAAATATTATAATATGTCAGTTTTTGAAGGATTTGACTTTGAAAAATATTTATGTCCTATACCTTATCAAAATATTTCTATAAGAGGAAGATATGGAGATGGAAAAAGAGGATTTTTAGTATTTTTATTGATAAATGTGTTAATTCATCTAACAATAATTATTATGATAATAATTAAAATAATATGAATATTAAAAAATATACTTTTAATAAAAAAATGAATTTTTTTAATAATAAATCAAATTTCAAAATTATAAAATATCATAATGAATGATATAAATATAAATTAAAAATAAATAATTACTTATTTATTGTACAAAATAAAAATATTAATTTATATTATATTTTTGTCGTATTCTTGTTTTTTCAAAAAAGATACAAAAATATCTTATTGAAATTACATAAATGATTTTAATTTTTTTATTAAAAGATTTATATAAAAATAAAAATTTTCAATTATATCATAAAAATCTTTTAGTATTATTTAACAAATAATAAATAATTTCTTTACCATTAATTAAATAAATTTAATTAATTTTTACTTATTTTATATTATAAATGTATTTTCCTGAAATCCCTTTCTTAATTAATAATCAATAAAAAAACTTTTATACAATAACTTTATTTAATTATTTGTTTAATTTTCTTAACTTAAATAAAAAAAATCATTTAACAAAAAATAACTATTTTAAACTATGGAAAAAAACAAATTTATAACAGTAAATTATAATGGGTCAAAAATAGAGGTATTACTGTCAGCTGATTATAAATCTTTTATAGAAAATATTAAAAGAAAATTAAATTTATCAAGTGAAGATTGTAATAAAATGTCTTTTAAATTTTTTTTTAAAGCAGAAAATGCTCCGGTTTTTGAACTTGATGTTAAAGGATCAGACGAATATGGCACAGCATTAATAATTAGTAATCAATACAATGATATTTATTCAGTTATTATTCTTCCAAAACCTAAATCAATTCCTCAAAATAATATTATTAAAAAAAAACAAAATTTAACAGAAGAAGACAAATTGATTGAAGAACTTAAACAAAAGAAAAAAGATTTAATAAAAGAATATCTTGCAATTAGAAGAAAAAATATAGATTTAACAAAAGAATTAAATGAAGATTCAGAAAAAAAAGAAAATTATGAGGAAGTAATGAATCGTTTTAAAATAATTGAAGAATCAGAACAGTATCAAAATGTAGGAAAAGGAAAAAATCCAGTAAAAAAATTAAATATACCAGAAAAGATAAAAATAAAAAATGAAAAACAAGAAATATTAGATTGTGAATTTATTGATAATAATAATGAAGATAAACATACAATAAGTAAAAAAATAAATGAAATTAAAATACAAAATCAAATTTGTTATGATTTTAGAGTAAGAAATAATGGTCAAAAAGAATGGCCTAATGATACTCTTTTAAAATGTGAAACAACTGATTCTCCTATTTATTTTTATTATTCAAGTTTAACAGATAATAATGACAAAATTTTTGTTGATCAAAAAGGAGGAGTAATTCAAAATTTTAGAGTTATTATTATTTTTAAAAATTATAATAATATTAAAGTTGGAGAATATAAATTAAAAGCTTATTTGGTTAGTGATAAACACGGAAGAATTGGAAAAGATTATGGAGTTTTTATTTTAAAAGTTTTACCTAAAGACAATCTTCAAAGTAGTAATGAATTTAATATTTTAAATAATGATTATTATGATAATGATAATGATAATAATAATGATAATAATAATTATAATTTTAATGATTATTTTAAAGAAGATTATTAAATTAAAAAATAGAATAAATAAAATCCAATAATAAAAAAATTAATCTTTTAATTTTATTATTATATTATTATATAAAAAAAATATATCTTAATTAAATTTATTCCTATTATTTTTTTTTTATAAAGATTAAAAAATGTTCTTCGGTTATAATGTCTTTGGAAACAAGGAAAATAAAGAAAATAAAAGGAAAAACCCAATAATAGATGAAATAAAATGTGAAAAAACAAATATATGGGCACAAGACATTTTAAAAATACATATTGAAATTTCTTCTCTTTTTAATATCTTAAATAAATTAGACTTAGATCGTAAAACTTTATTAAGTTATCTAACAACAGAAATAATTGATTTAGATCCTTATAGATTACCTTATACAAAATATTTTAAACTAAGAATAAATGAACCAGAAAAATTTACTCACAATAATATTATAAATTTAAATAAAAATATTATACAAGTTGAAAATATATTGGGATTGCAAAATCAAAATGAAAAAAAAAAAATTTGGGTTGAAGAAGAAAATGTGGTTAATAATGTTGAAGATTTTATAAGAAATAGATTTTATGAGAATTTAGAGCTTAAAATGTTTTTATTAAAACATTTGAATCATGAAAGAAGGAAATATAAATTGATTTTAAATAAAGATACCAAAAATATAATTATGGAACAAGGAATAAAAAGATTTAAACCAAATAAAAAAATATTAAAAAAATTAAAAGGCTTTATAGTTAATGTTAAAGGAGTTCAAATTAATTTAAGCAAAAGTTCAATAGGAATGATACTAAAACAATCACATATAAAAGAAAACACAATAATAAAACATATTACATTTTTTACAAAGCATTTACAACAAAATTATCAAATTACTATAAAATATCATAAAATTATTTATCCAAAAAAACTTAAAAAAAAATTAGATTGGATTAATGATAAACCAGATTTTAGTAAAAAAATAAAAAGAAAAAATATATCTAAATTCGATAATTTAATTGAAAATGCGGAAAATTATTATAATATGTTAATTGAAGATGAAAATAGAAGATTGAGAGAAATTGGTTTAATTCCATTTAAAAGATCAAAAAGTGGAGATTATACAGAAAAAAAATTTGAAATATTACAAAGATTTATGGGAACTCAAAGAGATTATAGTAATAATGATTCAGATAGTTTTTCAAGTAATGATTTAAATAAAAATAAAAATGATATTGATGTAAAAAATATTAAAAAAGAAAATAATAAAATTATAAGTGAAGATAAAGAAATTAGTATTAATGAAAAAAAATCAAATAATAAGATAATAAATAATATTACAAATGAAGAAAATAAAAATGATGAATTAAAATTAAAGAGTAGAGATTTAAAAATAAATGATTTGAAAAATGAAGAAAAAAATGATGAAGAAAATAATTCTACTGTTAAGGCTTTTATAAAAGGAGAAAATAAGAATAGAGATAATTACAATAAATATATTAGTTATAAAAATATTCCAAGTAACCAAAAAATAGATAATGACAATAATGTAAATAAATACAATGTTATCTTTAATTCAGGAGATAAGAACAAAGAGAAAAATGATGATTATAAAAGTTTAATGATTGATAAATTATATTTAAATAAAATATCAAATAAAGAAAATAAATTAGAAAATGATATTTCAAATGATGATATTAATCAAAATAAATATAATATAAAAGATAATAAAAATGATTCTGGTCCTGTGTTAAATTTAAAATTAAAATTAGAAAAAATAAAGCAAAAAAGATATTCAAAACAATATAATAATAATAGTTATAATAAATTCAAAAAAGAAGTTAATAAGATTAATTTAGAGAAAACAAAAGATATAAATAATAAAGAAGAAGAAAATAAAGATATTATGAGTTGGAGAACTTTAACTTATTTTATTTATCGTTTAAAAGATATAAGAAATAAAAAATTTACAGCTGATGCACATAATATTCCACATAAGAAAAATAAAGAAAAAGAAAAAAGTGAAATAAAAATAGAAGAAAATAAAGATATTAAAGAAGAAGAAAATAAAGAACTTTATAAGAATAATAAAGCAAATGATAACCAAAATTTAATTTCAGATAATATAAAAGACATTAATATTAAAGATGAAGATAATTCAAAAATAGAAGATAATATAATTAAAAAAGAAGAAACAATAAATAATAAATATAATAATGAAATAGAAAATCAAAAAGGAGATATTGCAAAAGAAAATCAAAATGATATTGAATTAAGAAATAAAATAAATCAATTAAAAGAAAAGGAAGAATTAGGAAAAGAAAATATCAGAGAAAACCTAAAAAATGAAATTGTTAAACCAGAAGAAATTAACTCAAATCAAATAGAAAATAATCAAGTTGAAAGTGAAAATATTAAAAATATTAAAAATAATAAAAATGAAAATCAAGGAGAAAAAGAAAATATCGGTCAAATAAATAATAAAGAAAAAAAAATAGAAAATAATGAAGATAATCAATTAAAAGAAAAAGAAGGAAATAAAAGTTATATTAATGATGAAGAAAAATCAATTACCGATAAAAAGGATAATAATTTAAACGAAATTAATGAAAAACAATTAAAAGAGAATGATGTTATTAAACATATAACAAAGAAAAAAAAAATTTCAAAAGAAAAAGATAATAAGAAAAATGATTTCTTAGAAGACATAAATAAAGGAAGTCAAATAAATGAAAATAGCCATAATATAAATAAATTAAAAGACATTGATACAAATGATATAATACTAAAAGAAAATAAAGAAATTAAAAAAGATAATATGAAGAATGAAAATATAAAAGAATTACAATCAAACAAAAATAAAGAATTTAAATCTGACTTAGAAAATATTATTTCAAATGAGTTAAAAGATAAAAAAAATGAAAATAAAGAAAATGAAGCTAACACATATGAAAATGATAAAAGTAAAAATAAGGAAGAAGATAATTCAAATGAGATTATTAAGAAAGATGAAGAATTTAATCAAAATGAAATTAAACAAGATAACAATGAAAATTTAGAAGATAAAAATAAAATAAATGATACAAAAAAGAGCACAGAAAATATTAAATTAGAAGAAAATAACATTATATCAGAAAATAAAAAAAAGAATGCAATTCAAAATAAATTAAAAGGAAATAAGGAAAATTTAATTGATAAAAAAATTCCACAAGAAAAGAATGATATTAAAGAAAATAACCTTGTATCTCAAATCAATGAGAATAATGAATTTAAAGGAGAAACTTCAATTAAATCAGAAAATATTAACAGTTCAAATAAAGATTACAAAGAAATTATTTCTGAAAATAACAATAATATTAATCCAGATGAAAAGAATATAAATAAAGAAGATAACGAAAAGACAATTTCAGAAACAAAAAAAATCAATAAAGAAGAAGAACAGAAAGAACCAAACAACAACGAAAAAAGAAATATAAATATAAAAGAAAATAAGGAAAATGATATTAAAATAAATGAAGATAATAATTTTGAAGATAAAAAAAATAATAATAAATTTGAGAATAAAACACAAAAACATAAAAATGGAGAAAGTAATGATATTAAATCAGATGAAAATCAATTAAAAGAAAATAAAAACGAATCATCAAATATATCTGATAATAATAAAGATCCTAAGAATAAAGACAACAATAATTTAAACTCAAAAACAAATAAACATGAAAGTAGTCAAGATAATATTAATATGAAATTTGAAGAAAATAATAATATAAAACAAGAAGATAACATGAAAGAATTTAAAGATAAAAACATAAATAAAAATCAACAAAACAAAGAAAACATATCAGAAAAAGAAAAAAATAAAATGTTAGAAAATGATAAAGAAATTATTCCAAAAGATTCTGAATTATTATATAATAATGAAACAAAAATTAATTGCAATAAAGAAAATATATTAGAAAAAAAAAATGATGTTGAATCAGAATTTGATAAAAAAATGAAAATGAAAGAAAATCAAGAAAACCTTCAATCAGAAGAAAAAAAAGGAGAATTAGTAGATAATAAAGAAATTAAAGAAAACAAAGAAAATATTCAATTAAATAATAAAAATATAAAAACAGAATATAATAAAGATAATAATAATTTAAAAATAAAAAGTAAAGAAATTAATGATATTAATCTTGAAGAAAATATTAAATATGAAAAAGAAAGTAAATTAGAAATGAATAAAAACTCAAATGAAGAAGATAATAAAGATAAAACTGAAAAAATAAATAATAATCAATTAAATGAAAAAAAAGAATCAAACTTAATTGAAGATATAACAAAAAAAGAAGATAAAGAAATTAAATCAGAAAATATTCAAGTAAATGAATCTATAGATAACAAAGATTTAAAACCAGAAGAAAATAAAAATAAAAAAAAGAAAAAAAAAAAGAAATCTAAATTAGAAAATAAAGATGTTCATGAATATAGCAGTGAAAATAATTTGAAAAAGAATGTTAATAACGAACACAATAAATTTGATGAGACTAAAAAAGAAAAATCAAAAGATGAAATGGATTTAATTGGAAATAAAAATATTATAATAAATCAAGAAATTGAATCATTCAATAACGAAGAAAATAAAAAATATAGTGATATCAAATTAGAAGATAATAAAGAAAATCAAAAAGGTCATGAAATTGCAATAAAAAAGGAAGAAAATAACATAAATTCCAATGAATTGGACAATAAATATAATAATGAGAAATTAAAAGAAGATAATGATAAATTAGAAAATATTAAAGGAAAATTAGAAGAAAATAAAAAAGATACAGTTAATTTAGGAGATGAAAAAGAAGATAATAAAGAAGATACTGTTAAATTAGAAGATAATATTATATTAGGAGAAAAAAAAGAAGATAATGTTAAATTAGAAAATAATAAAGAAGATAATGTTGAATTAGAAGACAATAAAGAAGATAATATGATATTAGAATATAATAAAGAAGATATTGTTAAATTAGAAGAAAATAAAGCAGATAATATTATATTAGAAGATAATAAAGATGATAAAATTATACTAGAAGATAATGTTAAGTTAGAAAATAATAAAGAAGAAAATATTATAATAGAAGATAATAAAGAAGATACTGTTAATTTAGGAGATAATAAAGAAGATATTGATAAATTAGGAGTTAATAAAAAAGATGATGTTAAATCAGAAGATAATAAAAAAAATCAAAAAGATAAGAAAGAAATTAAGAAGGAAGATAATAAAGAATCCCAAATGAAAAATGTAGGAGATATAAATAAAAATGAAAAAAAACATAAGAAAGAAGTTTATGAAGATATTAAATTAGATAACAAAGAACTTAAAAACCAAGATAATAAAAATAATTTAGCAGAAAATAAAATTGAAGAAACCAATAAAGATAAAATCAAAGAAGAAGAAAATAAAGGAATTAAAAAAGAAGATAACACTGAAATTAAAAAAGAAGATAACACAAAAATAAAAAAAGAAGAAAACACAAAAGATAACAAAGAAATTATAAAAGAAGATAACATAATAATTGATAAAGAAGAAGACCAAGAAATTAAAAAAGAAGAAAACTCTGATATCATTAAAGAAAATAATAATATTATTGGAGAAGAAAACAAAGATATAAAAAAAGAAGAAAACAAAGAAATTATAAAAGACAATAAATGTATTGAGAAAGAAGATAACAAAAAAAATATTGAAGATGATATCAAGGAAAAAGATAATGAAGAAATTTACAAAAAAAATATTAAAGAAATAAAACAAAATGAAAATAAAGAAATTAAAGAAGATGAAAATATTAAATTACAAAAAAGAGATATTCAAGAAAAAAATAAAAATGAAATAGAAGATATAAAAAAAATAAATATTAACAAAAAGATTGATTTTAAAAAAGAAGGAAATAATAATATAAAACAACCAGAATTAGAGAAAAATGTTGATATATTAGATTCTAAAGTCAACAATGATATAAAAGAAAAGGAAAAAGATTTCCCTAAGGAAAATAGATTAAAAGATAATAAAGATAATAAATTAGATAACAATCAAGAAATTGTATTTGAAGATAATAAAAAAATAAATATTGCAAACAATAATAATGAAGAAAAACCAGAAGATAATAAATTAAAAAAAATTAAAAAGAAAAAATCAAAAAAGCAAAATTTAGATAATAAATCACCTGATGAAGATATTAAAGAATCTCAAAAAACCAATGAAATATTAGAAGAAAATAGAAATAAAGATTTAAAATATATTAATAATGATAAAAACCAAGAATTTAATAAAAATATTCAATTTAATGAGAATCTAAAGAGTAAAATATATCCCCAACAAGATAATATTCTTGAGGAAAATAAAGAAGAAAAAAAATCATCCATTATTTTAAATGATGAAAAAGATTTAAATTTGGAAGAAAAAAAAGAAAAAGAATCATCAGATAATAAAGAAATTAAGTCAAAGGATAAGGACAATATAGAAGAAAGAAGAAATAAAATGAATATAAATATTGATAAAGAATCAAAAGATGAAAATAATAAAAAGAAAAAAATTAAAAAAAAGAAATCTAAAAAAGAAAATAAAGATAGTAATTTAGAAAATAATAAAAAAGAAGAAATAATACAAGATAAAATAAAAGAAAATAATAATATTGAACCTGAAATAAACGTTATCACCTTAAAAAATAATGAAGATATAAAATCAAAAAATATTAATAAAACCAATGAAGAAAATTTAAAAGATATTGTAAATATTCAAAATGAAAAAGATTTCAAAAATGGAAAAACAGACAATAATAACTGTAATTTAAATGAGAATAAAATTTATCAATCAAATGATGAAATGAAAAATTTATTAGAAAAAAATCAAAAAAATAAATTAGAAGAAAATAAAATTATTGAACCAAAAGATATTAATGAAATGAATAAAGAAGTAAATGATAAAAATATTGAATCAATCAAAAAAGATGAAATTTTAAATAAAAATAAAGAAGATTCAGACAATAAAAATCAAATAAATAACAAAGATAATAATATTAAAATAGAAAATAATAATGAAAATTCATTAAAAACAATAAAAAAAGTTATTCCAGAAGATAATATTTTGAATAAAAACATAAGCAAAGAACAAAATAAAGAAAATATAGATAATAAGAATAATGAGAAAAATAATATTAAATCTTTAAAAAATAAAGAAATTTCATATGTGAAAGATGCAATAAAAAAAAATGAAAATAAAGAAAATAATTATTCAAAAGAAGATGATCCTTTAAAAACTAATGAAAATATGATAAAAAATCAAGAAATTAAATTAGATAATAATAATAAATCAATATCACAAAGTAAAAATATTGATGAATCTAAAGAAAAAAGTGAAATTAAATCTAATGAAATTAAAAGTAATATATTAACTGGTACTAATAATATAAAAGAAGTTCAACATAAAGAAAGTGATAATATTATATTAAATGAAAATAAAGATATTAAATTGAAAGATAATAAACAAATAAATGAAAAAGAGATAAATGCTCAAATTGATAAAGGAATTAATAATGATGATTTAAATATAAAAAAAAATAAAGATGATCAATTAGATGATAATAAAGAAAAAAAATCAGATAAAACAAAAATTAAAAAGAAAAAATCTAAAAAAGGGAAAAAAGATAATAAATTAAATGAAATAAATGAAATTAAAAAAGAAGAACCAAAAGAGAACAAAGAAAAAAGTGAAGAAATAAAATTGAATGAAAATAAAGATATTAAATTAAATAATAAAATAGATTCTCTAAAAAGGAATTTAATTGATGATAGTAACATAATTAAAAGTGAAAACAAAGATTTATCGGTAGATAAAAATAAAGATATAATATCAGATGAAAATAAAGAAAATAAAACAAATGAGAACATTAAAATTAAAACAAAAAAGGAACAAATAATTAAATCTCAAAATAAAGAGGATATTAAACCAGAAGAAATTAATAAATTTAATGTTGAAGAAAATAAAAAACCTGAAAAAAATGAAATTCAAATAATTCCAGGTGAAGATAACATTATAAAAGAATCTAAAGTTAAAGATGTAAATGAATTAAAAGCAAATCCAGAAATTAAGTTCAATGAGAACAAAGATTTTGAATCTAAAGAAATAAAATTTCTAGATAATAAAGATTTTAATTTAAAAGATAAAGAAAATTCAGAAGAAATAAAGATAAAAGAAAAAAATAATCAACATGAGGATATTAATAAAAATGATAATCAAAATAAAGAAATTATTTCAGAAGAACAAAAATTAAAAAATTTAAAAGATAAAGATAAGGAAGAAGAAATTAATAATATTAGAAGTGGAAATGAAAAAGATAATAAAAGAATAGAAGATATTAAAAAAATATCAAACAGAGAAATTAAATCAGAAAATGATAAAGATTTCAAATTAGAAAATAATGGAGAAATCAAATCAGATGATTATAAAGAAATTAAAATTGAACAAAATCAAGATATTAAATCAAAAATTTATAAGGGTATAGAATTAGATGACAATAAAAAAAATAAATCAGAAACAAAGAATACAACTAATGATGCAAATATTAAAGAAATAATAGTAAAAGATAATAAAGATATTGATAAATTAAAATATAATAAAGATAATAATAAATTAAAAGATAATAAAGAGAATAATAAATTAAAAAATAATAAAGATAATAATAAATTAGAAGATAATATAGATAATGATAAATTAGAAGATAATATAGATAATGATAAACTAAAAGATAACAAAGAGAATATTAAATCAGAAGATAATAAAGATACTGATAAATTAAAAGATAATATAGATAATGATAAACTAAAAGATAATAAGGAGAATATTAAATCAGAAGATAATAAAAATATTATATTAAATGATAGCAAAGATATTATTAAATCAGAAGATAATTATGATATTATATTAAAAGATAATATAGATGATGATATATCAAAAAATAATAAAGATATTAGTAAATTAGAAGAAAATATTAAATCAAAAGATAATAAAGATAATATTAAACTAGAAGAGAATAAAGATAGGAAAAAATCAATAAAAAATAAATCAAAAAATAATAAAGATAATGTCGAATCAAAAAACAACAAAGATAACATTCAATCAGAAGAAAATATTTCAGAAGATAATAAAAATAATATTACATTAAAGGATAATAAAGATAATGATGAATCAAAAGATAATAAAGATGACATTGAATCAGAAGATAATAAAAATATTATTACATTAAAAGATAATAAAGATAATATTAAATCAGAAGATAATAAAGATAACAATAAATCAGAAAATAATAAAGATAATATTATATTAGAAGATATCAAAGATAATATTAAATTAAAGGATGATAAAGATAATAAAAAAGATAATAAAGATCTTATTAAATCAAAAGATAATAAAAATAATATTAAATTAGAATCACAGAATGAAATAAAAAACGAAGAAAAAAAAGAAATAGAATCAAAAGACAAAAAAGAAATTAAATTAGAAGAGAATAAAGAAATTAAATCTGAAATAATGAATGAAAAAAAACTAGATGATAATCAAAAGAAAAAAAATAAAAAAAAGAAAAAAAAATCTGAAAATAAAGAAATAAATTTAGATAATAATAAAGAAATAGAACAAGACAAAAAAACAAATGAATTTCATAAACAAAAAGAACTTGTTTTAAACATTAATAAGGAAGAAGTCACTAATGATAAAATAAATTTAAAAAAGGAAAAAGAAAAAGAACAAGAACAAGAAAAAATAGGAATTAAAGAAGAAGATAAAAATAATGATAAATCCATTTTAAATGAGAAAACCATAAAATCAGAAAATGATGAAGATAAAAATCAAAATATCAAAAAAACAAAAAAAAAGAAAAAATCAAAAAAAGAAAATAAAGAAGTTGTTAAATCAGAAAATAATGACATAGAAAAAAATAAAGATTCAAAAGATAATAAAGATAAAATTAAATTAGAAGATAATAAAAGCATTGAATTAAAAGATAATAAAGATAATAAAGATAACATTAAATCAGAAGATAATAAAAATATTGGATTAGAAGTTAATAAAGATAATATTGAATTAGAAGATAATAAAAACATTGAATCAAAAGATAACAAAGATAAGAAAGATAATATTAAATCAAAAGAAAAAAAAAACATTGAATTAGAAGTTAATAAAGATAACAATAAATTAGAAAATAATAAAAATATTGAATCAAAAGATAACAAAGATAAGAAAGATAATATTAAATTAGAAGATAATAAAGATAATATTAAATCAGAAGATAATAAAGATAATATTAAATTAAAAGATAATAAAGATAATATTAAATTAGAAGATAATAAA
>JAEEGL015192941.1_pt1 | contig 17183 bp, 12 predicted proteins | sample 9134231 | NCBI WGS metagenome assembly JAEEGL01 (sample SAMN16246548, study PRJNA631951) | gut metagenome | biome: gut microbiome; feature: rumen; material: fiber-attached | host: Bos | place: Iran: Karaj | collected 2018-10
ACTCCCCCATATAGTCATTATAGGCTGAGCTTAGTCTAGTCGTAAAAATACTCGTAGACTCTTCGTTGGAAAATCTTTTACTCACCACAAAATTCACCCGATAAATCTTGTCATCTAAAAATATTACTCTGGCCTCATAGTTTGCATTTTTATCGTCGCCCAGTAGTACATATTTCTCTATTCCTGTCCCATTACATACCAAATATTTGCTCACCGTATCATTTGCTATATTCTCTTTAGCAAAATTGAATCTATACACCAAGAACCCCACTAGTCCTAGTATTACCACCACAGCCAGCACCATCAGTACCCTTTGCCACCATTTTTTGTCTTTGTTGTTGCTCATCTCAATATATTATATCATCACCTAAAATTATAGCTCACAAAAATACCGCCAACTATCTGACGGTATCTCCAAAGCTATATTATTATCACAAAGGAGCAGACAATATATACTTCACATAGCCAGTGTAGGTATCAGATTTTTGCACAGGAGAAATCCATACCTGGTACGAAGGAGAAAGCGTATTTTCACTCACCCCAGCGGTCCCAGAAGCAACAGTAGTAGATGTCCCTGGTACAGGCATATAACTACTATACTCAGACACTGCATCTCGGCTATCAACCTTGAAAGCCCAGTTAGACGTATCTCCACTCGTAGCCGTACCAGTAGCTATATCTACGCCGTCAGAACTAGCCTTTAGCACCGTCTGAGCAGTAGAACTGCCCACACCAGCCACGCCCTGCGCAGTTATCTTCCATCCACCAGCATCATTACAGCTATAAGTTAGTGTACTCCTAGTAGCACTCCAAACCTGACCATTAGTATCCTCAATCAAAGTACCAGGTGTCACTGTTTTACTATAAGTACCATTTGGGGCACCAGACTCTTGAGGAGTCACGTTGGACCTCATATTACATACCGTACTCACCTCAACCTGTATCCGATCCACTACAGCTTCGCTAGTGGTCTCAGCAAACACGCCAGCCATCGGCATAGCCGCCACTGCTAGCGAGGCTGCTCCAGCTATTATTACTCTTTTCTTCATGTTTTCTCCTTCTGCTCCTATGAAGATTAAACTATTTATATTACGTTAAATTATAACCTTTAACATTTCTAATTTTACATAAGCTTCTTCCAAAAGTCAAGCATTTTTGTAAAATCATTTTCCTGGCATCATAGCTAGTGATAAACAACCACTCGATATTATCACAGCCTCTCTATGCCCACACTAGGCTCATTCGGACAATTACTAAGCACGCTATTAATTACATCTTTCTCAGCTTCAGTCACCCATAGTTTATATTTATATTTCACCGATACCTGTCTTGCCACGTACTGACATCGAAACTTTTTATTTGGCGGCAACCATGTTGCCGCATCACCATCAGATTTTTTCCCATTGGCCGTCGCATCTACCGCCAGCAAATTTAACGGATCAGTGGCTATATCGTATCGTACTGTAACGTCCATATATTGTGCACCTTTCTGCCATGCATCGCTTAATGCCACCACATGATCTATTTGCACGCCCTTAGATATTTCCTCGCGCTTATCAAACTTCTTATGTTCACCAGTATATGGATCATCATATTCTCCAGCCACCACATTACATCCATCCAGTACAGCGCTATCCCCAAACTCTCTTTTTAGTATCTTTTGACGCAAATTACACCCATCCACCGTCGGCCATCCACTATAAAACTCCTCTCTGCTATATCCAGCCTTTGGGGCTCTACCTTTTACCTCTAATTTATCCAATATATCAACAGCTAATAGTACATTCGGGTTTGCCGCAGTCACCGCCTCTGCGGCATATTCTACACCATCGTCCTCCGCCTTTGTAACCAATGCTTCATAGCTCGCTGGATTTATTACCAACCACACAATCACGCCACCCAAGGCAAATAACACGCATACCAACCTTCTAATCCTTAACTTCATATCTCATATTATAGCACTCCAACCACCCCTATTTAGAACAATCCCCACATACAAAACAAGCCAGACTTATGTCTGGCTTGTTTCAAGTTCCCGCCCTAGGTAAAGCGGTCTACTTACATTAACTTTTTACGACTAGCAATATAGTATCCTAGTGCAGTCACCACCGATCCAGCACCTACGGCACCTGTTACTATAGTACCAGGACCAGTTTGCACTATCACAGAAGGAGTCTTAGTAGGAGTTTCTGGTTTTGCTGGTTCGTCTGGAGTTACTGGCTCATCTGGAGTCACTGGAGTATCACAAGTCTTATTCACCATTACAGATGCATCATCCTTGGCCACCACAGCACCACCCACAGTAGAGTTAGCCCAGTTTACCAATTGGTTTTTACCACAAACCATAGTCTTGTCCACTACTTTACCAGCGAAAACTACTATAGCATTTCCCTTACTTTCGTAATCACCAATATTTACGCCAGTAGTAGTAATGTCGTTGCTCGATAGCTTCACGCCATCTTTATGGTTATAGTTATAAACATAAGTAGAATCAGCAACGTACTCTACGTTAGTTGGCAATATATCGCGAATCATCACATCAGTTACCTTATCAGCAAGCAAATTCTGATATTCAATACGATATTCTATCTCATCACCAACTTTAGCTTCTACTACTTCACTCCAATCCTTAGTACCCTTAATGCGTACTTGCTTAGTAAGTTTAGCAGATACAGAAGCATGAACCTTTACCTGAATAGTAGCTTCACCATCATACTGATAACATCCAGGGATCTTACCATCTAATTGAGTGTAGCCAACCAAAGCCCCCGAAGTAATTACTTCGTCAGGAAGAGACACAGCGCCCATCTCACTATTGGTATATTTAGCAGAGCCCTTGACATATTCTATATAAAAATTATCATCAGACTTCAAAACTACCTCATCCCAATACCTATTAGGAGTAGCATTAGACGAATCTATATACCCAATAATAGTATGAGATTTTGATACCGTAGTAGGAAGCGAAAAAGTAGTTTTTACATTTTCCGCAACAGCATCTGTGCCCTTAGGGCTATTATTATGAACATACAGACGAATCGTATATGTTTCACCGTCTTTTACGTTTATTTCATTGGCATTCCATACTTTACCAGTATCGGAGCTAAGCTTAGCGCCAACGAAATTCTTTTCATCACCTATCGCACCATCAGAGATAGAGTTAAAGGTGATAGTATCGCCGAGTTTACCGGCATTTATTTCTGCTATAGTATAGCTAGGACGACCATTTGCAGAATCACCCCATGCAGTCACTATGGCAGGAGTCAGCGTAGCAGCAGCAACTATAGCTGCAGCAGACACGCCAAGTAGAGATTTATAAATCTTATTCATTTTATTCCTTTCTTTTAATTAATAAGATAAATTATCTTTCAAAAAATCTAATAAATAATTGCTAGTCGAATTGTTAATTTTCGTCTACGCAATCGAATCATCTCAGTCTCAAATAAATCCTGGGGATTGCCCAGCAGCAAAAGCTGCCAGGCAACATAATGTGCTCAGATACCAGCTCCATCCCAATACTGGTTATCTGAATCGCCGGAAAGTTCCGGCTCCCTCGGTTTTTGTGGCGTAGGCTTGTCAGCCTCGCCACCGTGGTCATCTTTTGAAACTGAGGATCCGCCAGATCCACCAGAATCACCAGTGTCGTCATCATTGGCGTCCCTCAGATCGGCCAATGCCTCCTCATATTCTTCCGGAGTCATATGATCCGATCTGGAATCACTATCCTCCGAAGAATACTGAGATCCTTCGCCTGTATTTGTGTCCGGACCCGGGCCAGGATCATCATTTTCGCCAGAGCTATCGCTCTTAGACGGATCCTTTGTCGGATTTGTCGGACCAGGCGGGCTCGTCGGACTCGTCGGACTTGGCGGACTCGTCGGACTTGGCGGACTCGTCAGGCTAGGCGGATTTGTCGGACTTGGCGGATTTGTACCAGATGGGCCGTCAGGGTTATCTGGGCTAGGCGGAGTCTCGTTTACGATGTCGGGAATATCTTCCTCACCGTAGAACTCCGGCCTCTTGTCGTGGATATTAAATCCAATGACAAATCCTACCGGGTTTTTAGATCCTAATTGGTCCTTGGTAACGTAAGCGAGTATCAGTGCATCTTTCTTGTACTGATAACTTGCTTTTACGCCAGCGCGATCGTTATTCGCTGCCGACGAATTTAGAGGCCAATTCTCGACCGTTTGGTGTGCTTGCACACCTTGGTCGATCAGCCTCTCCAGGAAGGTGCACAGCGTAACCGCATACCTCCTGTACTCAGTAGAAACGTAAATAGTAGACTTGTCCCCACCGCGATATTCGCACCAATAGGAGACGCCACTATTATCGTTTTTCTTGGACATTCCGTCAAGCCAGGCGTTGAAGTCGCCAATCCTACGATCTCCGATCTTTTTATCACGTATGGCATTTGCCACCGTAACTCCATAGACTGGATTCCGTAAGATTTCAGTCTCAACCTCCTTGAACATTTCAGAAGTCTTTTTGGAACTAAATCCATAAGTCAGAGCATCTGAAATGCCAGTTTTTTGCACCCTCTTTGCGTCGTGTGGTGACAAAGAGGACAAGAGCAGCTCTTCCGAGATACCATTGTACTTCTCTACAGTCAACTGTTCGAGCTGTGCAGCCGTCAGTTTGACCGTAAGCTTATTTACAGCCTCAGTCTGTGCCTGACCGCCATTGCCACTCGAGCTGTTTTGCGGTAATCCTGCAATCTGCGCCCCGTTAACAGGTATCACTACCAAACTAACGATTGTTAAGATCGCAAGGATAATAGCGACTACTCGCCAAACGCCTGCATGAGTACGACCATAAAGGCGCGTTGCTGTTACAAAAGCTGCAATACCCACCACAAATGCAAACAACATCCATGGTGTAACAAAGAAGATCCAGGAAAGAACCCTGGCCTCCCACCACAATGCCATCACATGGACAGCAGATTGTGCCGCCAAAATAATAGCCGTAGCAAGAACCGCGAACCAAAACAGTTCGCTAAATCTTCTCACTCTATGCAGGAACCACATAGTGGTCCATAGCAACAGCAAGATAGTCGCCACAAAGAACACCAATCCCCACCACGGGGACTCAGTTGTCCTTGGCAAATAGTGGGCAAAGCCCGCAATAGCACCGATAATCAATGCCCTGGCGAAATTGCCAAAAGTATGCTTTTCGGTGAAGCTTCTTAGCCGCAAACACGGCCTACCGCCAATACCAGTAGCAGACACAATCCCGCCACCCGCAAACAGGCAGCCAAGTATGTCTGCGCCGATAAAGGCTAACATTCCAAAAACAATAATTTGCCATAACATAATATATTGCCACCTCCTGTGACTAATATTACCGAGGCTGGCCACCTCGAGGGTTTATCATACGAATGTGGGATGGATCTCAGCTTTGAAAGCTGAGATGATTCGATTGTTAATGACCTTCGTCATCCTAACACCTTAAGCATTAGTCCTAGACTGCTCCCATTGTATCACACTTTTGCTATTTTGTCAATATATATAGCACTATTTTGTGCTTACGTCTATATTATATTATAGTCTTTATGTTTTGTAAAAAAATATTACTCACAATATAGCAAAATGCCCGGGCCGAAACCCGGACATGTGTCGTGGTGTTTAGTCGAGTGTGAATCCCGGATGAGTTCTGAAGAACTCCTTCATCTCATCCCTGGTCATAATGACCGACTTCTTTTTGCCATCATCGGTCGTGAACTCGCGCACAAGAGCAGCGTGAACCTTAAATCCAGGCGCCGCCATCATATCGGCAAAGTCCTTGTCAGCGATAAAGTCTTCGTCGCCGCTGCCATAGACATAAACCTTTTTCGGCACAGCGTCACGCAGCTGAAAATGCTTCTTCACCGCGCTCTTCGCTTCCTCTCTCGTACTGCAACCTTGAGTAGCAACGATCACGTCCACGAGCTCCTCGAGATTCGAAGCATTGAAACGTGTGCCGCCAGACTCTCTACTGTTTCTTCTGTTAACCGTCTCTTCAGGCACATCTGTGCCAAGTAAAAAATCTCTAAGTGCCATAATCTTACCTCCTTAGGAATGGCAAATATATATACAAATGTTAATGTCCCACGACAACATCATTATAGCACACATACACATTTTTGTCAATACTTATAACACATATTCTTATTTTACTCTTGATTTTTTATCCCCCAACATATATAATATAAATATGGTGGGATTAGCTCAGATGGTTAGAGCGTCTGATTGTGGTCCAGAAGGTCGTCGGTTCGATCCCGATATCCCACCCCATGCACCAGCTCTAGGGATATGCTATGAGCTGGGAACCGAAGCGTCCCAAGGGGCAAACGGTTCAATCCTGATATCCCACCCCATATTTAACAACTTGCGAGTGTAGTACAGCGGTTAGTATGCAAGTTTTCCAAACTTGAGATGAGGTTTCGACTACCTCCACTCGCACCAAGGAAGAATAAAAGCGAGAGTTTACTCTCGTATTTTGTTTTTACTCGAGGTGAGGCCAAGGTAGCTTATCTACCTCCACTCGCACCAACACACAAAGAAATAAGCCGAAGGCTTATTTCTTTATTCTTATCTTTCCCTATCCCCATCCAAATTATGCTATAATCATAATAGAGCATAAACGCTATCAACTTCATAATAAAAAACGATTAAAGGAAAACCATAAAAGATTATGAAAAGCAAACAAATTCAAGTAGCCACAGTGACGGATGGGAAAGCCTAAGCAATACCGCCAAGGACTTTGACAAAGCACAAGCGGCCCAAGCTATAAACAAAAAACTCAAAGAGATCGGATCTCAAAAGCCCAAATCCTACGAAATGGAGAGTACAAAATTCTTTTCCGAAGACGGAGTCTCCATAGACGGCAACTCATGGAGCGACTTTTACAAAACAGCCTGGGACGACGGTGGAGAAAAAGACGCACAATATGAACAAAAAGTCAAAAACGCAATAGACGCGTGGAATTCTGCATCGCAAAAAGAGCGTGTCGCATATCTACAAACTGGCACCTTACCAAGCAGCATAGGCAAAGACACCATCAGCTTACTTACCAGTGCTAGAATCATTAATTTTAAAGAACCTAAGCACACCATAACCCCACCGTCGCGACCACCAGTACCACCGCAACCGCCAATACCACCAGTACCAGTACCACCTCAACCACCAATAGACACCATTACTGGCGACAGAAAAACCGACATCGCAAACGATCCTCAAGAAGGCTATACAGCACCAAAAGACAAACCAACACCATTCTGGAAACGTATTTTTGGGCCCCTTAAAAGAAGTCATCACACAGAAAGTCCAACACCGCAGCCAGAAGACACTCCCGAAGACAAGCTAATAGTTACGCAAGAAACGCCAACACCGCAGCCAGAAGACTCTCCCACGGAAGGTCTAAATGACCGTCCTCCACAAAAACCAGAAGATACTCCCACAGCCCCATCAGAGAGTACCACAACTCCCCCTCAGCCAGAAAAACCAGAAGCAGAACCAGAGCAACCAGCAGCATACGAAATAATCAAAGATGTAAAAGAAGAAGAGCTACCACCAGAAGAGCAAGAAAAAATCAAAAAAATCTCTGGAATAAAACGCGACACTCTAAAAAAAGCGTTAGCAGCTGGCGCCCTAATTACTTTAGTAGCATTAGCGTTCATGAAGCCACCAGTCGAAATCACAGACAAAAACCACGCCAGCGTAGAGACAACTTCTCAAGAAATAGTCACCACAATAAACGAAGTTCCCGAAAGAATCGAAGAAATAGAGATCACGCCAGACGATGACCCAGAGCTATACCAAAAGTTATCCATTCAAAAACTACTAGAAAACACAACGCTCGGCGGAAAAATGTCTGTAGGTGAAGGTACAGATTATTGGGAATCGCCAGATCATGAATTTGGCGGAGCCGACAACCATGGTGTAATTGACAACGAAAGCATTCGCCCTGCAGGCGAATATGTCGTAGAGCGCCTAGTAATACTAGACGCCAAAACTGGCGAATACCTTGGCAACTTCTATTCTGGCAACGGCGACTCTGGTACATTGGCAGAATTTGTAGAAAAAGTACAATCAGAAAACCCAGACCGAGAGATCACAGTACACGTATGTTTTGATGACCCAGCCGCGGGATGGTCTGGCAATATTATCAATGGAAACTTTCCAGTAGTTGGAATAGACGGTATCACGCAAAAGAAAGTAACACCAGGGCATATCGAGACAATCACCACAATAGAAAATCACTCAGCTACAGGCGAAACAGACAACCTAAATGAAAACGGCACGATAGAGATAATAAATGACGATGGGACCAGCTCATCTATAAACATAAGGCACGGAGACGGATCACTCTATCAACCAGGCGAAACAGTGCTAGACTCCAATGGAAAATTACACACCATACGCAGTATAGAAGTCACCGAAAACGGGAAAAATGTACGAATCATATGGGAAAACGTATTGTGGGATGCAGCAATGATAGCAATTGCAGGTGCTGGCGTAGCTGCTGGCACTGGAATCTTCATATCTATGAGACGACGTAACGGCGAAGGCGACACCAGCGAAGAGCAAGAAACACCCACCGACGAAGAACAATCTACTGCCCCAGAGCACAGAGTAGAAATTAGACGCGAAATGATGGAATTAGACGCAAATCAACTAATTAACCTAGTGGATATCTTTACGGAAACATCTGGAGATAGAGCCGCAGAAATAGCCACACAACTCGCCGAACGTGCTGGTACAGAGATAGCAGAAGACAATCCTGCTGACAACCCAGAAGACCAAGGCATATTTGGAGCAATGACAGCCCCAGAAAAAACCGTAGCCAAAGCTCTGCTAGTTAAACGTGACGAAGCTACACTCAGGCACTTAAGCGAACTGTTAGGGATCGAGCTAGAAGATTATGCCGCCCGCATATTAAATGAATCCCAAAATAACAACGAAACGGAGGAATAAATGCAAGATTTTCAAAAAACCAACAAATACAATTATCCGATGGCAAATACTACCTTTACATCAATACCATAACTATGGATGGGCACAATTATCACTTCCTATCACCCAAAGATGAAGATTCATTTATAATAGGCGAAATAGCATACGACAACGACAAAAAACTCTTCAAAATAATACAAGATAAAGAAACTGTTGCAAAAATACAAAACTACTACCTGTCACATCCAGACTCTCTACTCATCAACTAACCAATAATAACTGCTTATCCTACGCGTATATCGTATTCTCACAAATACGATCGTAGTGATTATTCGGTATTTCATACCTCTAATGATGATATAATTGATTCATTAATAGGAGAAACAAGACATGCAACACGAAGCACCAAATGGCAATATAGACAACAAACAAGCGCCTAACGCCCATCCTTTATCCGAACTTGCCGAAAAGTTTGATCCAGCTGCAGCCAGAAAAGCAAAATTTATGAAAGAAGTATTCAGGAATAGTCAATTAACTGATGAAAGTTTCGTACAAGGTGAGCTTGGCATAACACAATCAAGAGCATACAAGGGCGCACTCCACGAAATGTTACAAGTTGAAGCGAAAACTAAAGACAGTCAATATTATGATATGCTCTATACGAAAAAAGGGGATTTAACCATGTTAGAACATACCACTCGTCTTTTAAGGACGTTTGATAGTACTTTTGCTCAACCGCTCCATGATGCTGAAGCCGACTCAATATCCTCTATAGTGAGACAGGCTTTAAAGGTGCGCGATATGTATAAGTTTTTTGGGCCATTAGAGGCAAACAACTTCATGCGAAATATAGACAATATTATTCCTCAAGACGGTCGCTCGCTAATCTTAGAGACATTATCTTGTGAAGATTTAGCTAGGGCCGCTTATACTGACAATCCCAACGGTGCAACAAAAAAAGAGTTTCAAAAATGGGGAGAAAGGTTTGACGAAAAATATAGCAAGGGAGCCGCAAAACTAGTAGAGATGGTTGTTGATACTATAAATCTAGAAAAAAAATCTAGAAAATAAATGCTCTTCTTATCAGAATCCTATTCATCTTCGCCATCCACCCCTAGTTATTGCTCTCCTCAATATCAATATATTCACTTATTTTACCTTCGTCTCCAAGTTTGATAAACCTTTTACTAAATTCCTTAAATGGTACTTTGATTGACGCAAAGTCTACTTCGGAATCTGTCTTCTTGACTAGTTTCACAAAGTAATATCCATCACCATTCGCCGATACGAATCTTCCACTACTCTGCCCAGGCTCCAATTTCATAGCCTCTGCTGCCCTGCCGCCATCAATATTTTTATCGTCTACCAGTCCACCAGTCTCCTCGTATTTTATTTCATCGCCCAATTGCTCCGCTACGTTGTGATAATCATTGCCATTCTCAGCTAACAATTTTTCCACTTGCTCAGACACTTTATTTGCCTCTTCGTCTATAGCCATTTCAACCTTTTCCTTTACTAAAGTCAGATACAACATCCTTTCATATTCATCTTTACTAAGCCCAAAATTATCCCGGATTATTTTTAAGAATCCTTCTTCGCTTCTGTCTACTTCGCCAATTTTCAAATGTCGATCAAACTCAGCTTTCACCTCGTCTTGGGTCACTGATATATTCTTTTCTCTAGCTATTTTCAAGGCATACGTATATTTTTCCGCCTCAGTAAGCGCTGCTCTCTTATACTCAGCCTTCAACTCTTCAAACGATTCTTCGTCAAATTGGCTCCCAGATTGACGCTCTATAGAGATCATGCTACTACGATAAAACATCAGATAATCGGAGAATCTCACACCTTCCCCATCCACAGAAGCTACAGACAATGGTACAACTTTAGTTACATTAAATAACAGATCGTCTGTCATCCCTATCCGATATAACGCCAACCACACCCCAGTTACCACCATAGTGGACACCACTAGAGCTATCAAAATCGTATTAATGACCACACGGTGCCGCGTCCATTGTAATGGGTATTTAAATTTACGCCCAGCCGCCAATACTTCTTCACGTCGCGCCTCGATCTTTTCCTCTTCTGTCTTTTTTGTTTCTTTCTTTGAAAACAACTTCATGTTATAATTATAACATATACACATCAAAAATGGCTCCGTAGCTCAATGGATAGAGCAATTCCGTCCTAAGGAAAAGGTTGTGCGTTCGACTCGCACCGGAGTCACCAAGCATAAAAAGAAGTCCTTTTGGACTTGTTTTTATGTTTAGGATAATCTCTAGTGCGAGGAGAACGCTAGTTCGCCCGCTGTAGGAGTTGAGGTCAAATCTAGAATTTATTCTAGATTTACCGAAACGACGCCCAGCGGAAAGACTTCGCATAGCGAAGGCTTACTCGCACCGGAGTCACCAAACACGAAAAGAAGTCCTTTTGGACTTATTTTTATGTTTAAGATAATATCCAGTGAGAGAAGAACATTAGTATGCTATAATACTCTTATGACTATTACTGAAATGTTTCTCTGGTGGTATGCTCACGGGTGGCTCATCTTTATCAAGCATCTCCGTTCTACTCTGACCAACATTACAGATTTTTTTTCCATGAGCTCGCTCGTTCGCACCCTCTTCAAGCCATACCGTCAAATTTCCGCTAATTCTGCATCAAATTCCGCTTCATTAGATCTCAGATTCCACATGTTTTTGGATAGATTAATTTCACGTGCCGTCGGCTTTGTTTCTCGCCTTGTCTTATTGATAGCTGGTACCGCCATCATCGTAATAGGCGGCGTCTTTAGTATTATACTCATTATTCTTTGGCCGCTTATTCCAATACTCCCTACAATAGGCATCATCTTAACTGTAACTGGATTCACACTATGAAAGAATCTTTCGACCCACAAAATCCTCGCGTCAAAAAGGCTCATCAAAAGCATCTCTTTAATACTCCACCATTTCTTGCGCTTTCACTCTTGCTATTCATTGCCCTACTCACAGGAGGCATCGCTTTACTATATTTTAAATATCCCATTGGTTGGTCATTAATAGGCTTTTCCGTCCTGCCAGCCATGCTAATATTTTGGATTAAAACCGCCCTCGCCGACATTCCTATCAATAAAACAAATAATTTTACTGATATACTTTCAGAAGATCTTTTACTCTTACTCTCTATCAACACATCCCCCGCAGATTTTGCGCAAATTTTGCCAAAAACTCCTAGTGGAGCATTCATAATGGCGCGTTTTGGCTTGCCAGTACCATTCTTCACCAATATCTCCAATCTCCTTCCATCCACCACTGAACCCATCTATCGAACCGCGCGCACTATCCGTGAGGCTACCCAATCCGAAGAAATCACAGGTGCTGTCTTAGCCGTAGCTATTATTGCCACTATTCCTAACCATGAAACACTTTTAAACCAACTTCAGCTCACCATGGACGATCTACACCAGGGCATAATCTGGTTTAATTATCTCAACGGCATGGTTAAAGATGCCCATAAGCCAGTCCGCACCGGAGGTATCGCACGAGACTTTGCATTCGGATACACCCCTACACTACAAAGATTCGCCATCAACCTATCAGAACGTTACGCTGGCTCGCACACTAGGTTGCAACAAGCAGACCATACAAAAATCATCGATCAAATAATAGAAACCTTCACGCGTGGCGGCCGACAAAACGTTGCTCTTATTGGTGCTTATGGGAGCGGACGTTCTACTATCGTCAATTCTCTCGCAGAGCTTCTCATGGATGCTGACAGTCATATACCTGCCTCCCTCAAATACCGCCAAATCTATTCCCTCGACGCTCCAAGCCTTATCTCTTCCGCTAGCACCGAAAGCGAATTAGAATACACAATGATCAATATTTTTAACGAGATTTACTCAGCCAAAAACATCATTCTCTGTCTAGACAACGCCCATCTTTTCTTTGAACAAGGTCCAGGTTCAGTAGATATTGCTAATATCCTACTCCCAGTATTAGAATCTGGCAATGTTCGCACCATCCTCATCATGGACGACCAAAAATTTCTTGAAATCTCAGCCAAAAATCCCGCACTAGCTAATGCACTCAATAAAATAGTAGTTACTCCTAGCGACCGCAACGAGACCCTTAAAATCCTTATGGATCAAGCGCCTCTACTAGAATACCAAAAAAATGTCATCTACACCTATCGTGCCCTCACCGAAGCCTATCGTCTTAGTGAACAATACATTCACGACATAGAGATGCCCGGCAAAGCCAAGCTCCTGCTAGAATCCGCTGCCAGTTATGCGGAGGGCGGATTAGTCACTGCTACATCGGTACAAACCGCAGTAGAAAAGTCTTACGGCGTCAAAGTGAAAGTCGCCTCCGATACTGATGATCGCGCCAAACTACTCAACCTAGAATCTCTTATCCACGAACGCATGATAGACCAATCCGAGGCTGTCTCGGCTGTAGCTAATGCCCTACGCCGCGCTGCTGCCGGCGTCAAACACGCTGGCCGTCCTATCGGCACTTTTCTGTTCTTAGGCCCTACTGGAGTAGGTAAAACCGAACTAGCAAAAACCCTCTCCGAAGTCTACTTCAACGGCGAAGACAACATTATCCGTCTAGACATGAATGAATTCGTCACGGCAGCCGATGTATCGCGTCTTATTCGTGATGGCGCCGAGGACAGCCTTAGTCTCACTGCTCAAGTTTCCAAGCAACCTTTTTCAGTAGTACTTTTAGACGAAATTGAAAAAGCCCACTCATCCGTACTTACCACTCTATTACAAGTACTGGACGAAGGTATTCTCCGCGACGAAAAGAATCGCGAAATTAGCTTTCGAGACTGTATCATCATAGCCACTTCCAATGCTGGTGCCACCGAAATCCGCGATCGCATCACTGCCGGCGCACACATCGACGACTTCAAAGAAGAGTTCATCGACCATCTCATCTCAAGCGGCGAATTCAAACCCGAATTCCTCAACCGCTTCGATGAAATCTGCATTTTTAAACCCCTCTCCAAAGAAGACCTCCTTCAAATCTTAGATCTTATTGTTACCTCTACTAATAAAACTCTCGAACCCCAAAAAATCTCCGTCACTGTCACCGCTAAGGCAAAACAACTTCTCATCGACAAAGGCTACGACCCCAAAATGGGCGCTCGCCCCATGCGCCGTATGGTTCAAAAAACTGTCGAAAACATCGTCGCCGCCGCCATTCTCTCTGGCCATGCTACTCCCGGCTCCACCCTTACTATCACTCCAAATGAAATTACCATTTCGTAGCTTCCAAAATACGACGAATTATGCAATACGACCATTTTTTATTATAACTATTGACAGAACATTAGCAGTGTGATATAATACATATCATACCCTCATTACAAAGGGCAAGCTCTTTAATATATGCTTATTTGAAGTTTTGCAACTCACATTGTCTACTTTTCACCAGCAGTCAACGTGAGTTGCAAAACTCAAATATTTCTTATAAGGAGGTCCTTCTACCATGAAGACCAAGAAGTCCATCATTGCCATCATCTGCATCATCCTGTCAATCATCATCACGACCACCGCAGTCACCGCAGCGGTACTCTATGCTTCTCAAGCTAAGGTATCGTTCTTTACCGGCAGTGTCGAAAACCTCGGCACAGCGGAAGACTCTCACCTCGCTATCAAATACGGCGGTGAATCTCTCGGCTCAGAAGTCGACATCTCACCCAGCGGCGCAGTAGTATTCCCCATCCTCAGCAATGTAAAGTACACAACCACCTACGGCAAGCCTAGCACCTGGATAAGCAGCGAAGACAAATCGCCCTTACAGGCGCCAAAGTTCATCGTAACATCCGAAGGCGGCAAGTCGCATAATGTCAACTTCCGCATCGTGGCACACGGTTCAGACCCATCACGTGCCGCTCTACGATTCGGCGTTGACATCATGTACTACGCCGACGACATAGGCCAAAAGGTAGTGCGCAGCGGCATCACCGAGCTCAGTCAGACAGCCACCGGCGAGACTATCTCGTCCGACCCACTGCCACTTGGCGACGGCAACATCGCCGAAGACGAAGAGATAACAATTTATATCTCCGTCTGGGTAGACAAAGACGCTCTCAACAAAGTCGGCGTATATCCCAATGATGAAATTTCTCTAGAGGCGATCTTCACTTCTGGCGAAGTAACCTCCTAACACACAGCAGCCTCGCGCTGCACTCCAGGGGCCATCACGGCCCCGTTTTTTTTATATCGATTTCTCCCATTGTAGCCATCTCAATCATACCTTATGAAAATCAACCCATATTATCCCATCCCTCTCCCTACAGCCCCATAAAAACAAATAGACAGGCAACCCCTGCACTGAAATAGGCTGAAACTTACACCTCAAGTTTGGAACTTAAAGTACTTTTCCTTATATCTACGGCGCAGTTACTACCCACGGATCCGTAGCTATACCAGTACCACTAGCGGCCGTCGTTCCAGGTTTTAATGAAATTACCGGGCGCACCCCGAAACCGTTGCTCACGTAGCCGGCGCCGAGGTCGCCGCCCGAGTACAAGATGAACCCGTGCGCGTTGCCGCCCGAATAGCGGTTGTAAGGCGAGAGCAACCAAAAGTACGAGCCGGAACGCAAAAAGGAATTAGCATGATAAGGTGGACCGTTAGAATCACCATTACCACTACCAGCAAAGGAAGCTTCATCTGCAGTAAGTAAAGCAGCAGGTACGTCTAAACCATTAGAGGTAGTAAGAAGATCTTGCCCTGTAGTATTTGGGCAGCCTAGTGTTGGGTGATCATTAGCAGTCATATTTCTAATATATGCCCCAAAGTTTACTATAGCAGAAGAGGTTTTATATGGTACAGTAGAGCTAGCAAGAGTATCTGTGGTAGTACCAGTATAAGTAGTTCTATCATTACAATATCCAGCACTAGTTTCTAGTACATTTGTGTAGGCAGTCATGTTACTACTGTACCAACTTTCTAGTTCACCCCTAGCGTTTGATGCTACACCATTGCTAAATAATGTACTATTTGCTATACTTCCAGATTCGGTAGCACCACTACCACCATAGCCATAATCCGAATTATAATTATAACCTACATAGGCAACACGGCCTTTCGTTCCATAATTATTGGTAGAACTTGTTGTCCCACGATTGAAATACACGCTAGATACCGCATTAGCATTACTGGTAGAATTAGCACAAGTATAGCCAGTCCACCATTTACCATTATAAATCATCTTTACTCCGCCAGAGCCGGTAGTCCTTACTATACGCCAGCAAGTGTCATTACTAAGCCTCACATAGTTAGGGTAAGTAGTGGCTTTGCCATCAGAGCCGTAAGAGCCTTGGTCTGCCCTTGGCTCTAGTACGCCGCGGTAATAGTAGATTTTATTGGCATTGGAAGCATCACTGGCCTCACCAAATACACTAGAGTTATATTCGTAAACACCAGAGTTAGACGTATCTGCTGTGTAGTCTGTGGTGGTAGGAGCGGTGATGGTTTCCTGAAACTGTGCCAAGGTTTGGGTACCTTTGCTCATGGCGGCTACTTTGTCGTATAGTGTAGGTACTTTCCACTGCACATAAAGAGTGGTGTTTTCTGGCCGGGTAGTGCTAGCAGTGTATTCTGCTTGGTCTGCGTATGACGTACCGCTGCCGTCTTCATTTGTGTTCCAACTGGCAAATATGTAGCCTTCTTTAGCAAATGCATTAGGCGTAAGGTTCTGTGGGGTGCCTGCTACTATGGTCTGATCACTCATACTGCCACTATCTGCACCATTGCCATCAAAGGTGATTACTGTAGTATAAGCCCAGATAGCATAGAGGGTAATAGCATCATCTGCATTTAGATTTATATTGTTCATGATGTCTTGTTCGTCCGTGTAAGTAGCTTCTGTAGCGTTCTGGTCTTCACTCCAGCCTTTAAAGATATAGTTTTCTGTTGTGGATAGAATTGGGGTTCTATATATGCCTGTTTCTATCACGTTTACTTTATTGCTGGTTACTTTACCATCTGCGTAGGTAGGGATGAATGTCATTATGTTTTCTGTTGCTACGGCAGTGTCACTATATGTTAAGCCGTTGCCATTGAATATAACTGCTGCTGGAGCTCCCCAGGTAGCATAGAGGATCTGAGTGTTTTCTACGGTTTGATCTATGCCAAAGTTATCACCTGGTTGGAAGGTGTTTGCATCTTGTGGACAAGTTTGGTAGCCAGTAACATTATCTTCTTCTGGTTGTACACTGCACCAACCATTAAAGACATAGCCTGCG
>JAEEGL016682401.1_pt1 | contig 17183 bp, 11 predicted proteins | sample 9134231 | NCBI WGS metagenome assembly JAEEGL01 (sample SAMN16246548, study PRJNA631951) | gut metagenome | biome: gut microbiome; feature: rumen; material: fiber-attached | host: Bos | place: Iran: Karaj | collected 2018-10
ACTTAGAAATAAGTGTTTTTCTTTTATATAAAAAATGATAAAATATTTATAGAAAGGATTTGTTTATGAATTATATACCAATTAATATTAAAACTGAATATGATTTAATGAATAGTCTAATTAAAATAGATGATTTGATTTTCTATGCTAAAAATAATGGTTTTAATACGCTTGGTATAACAGATTCAACTATGTTTGGGACAATAGAATTTATAAACAAATGTATTTCTAATGAAATTAAACCAGTAATTGGATGTGAATTTAATTTTGATGATATTTCATTTATATTATATGCTAAAAATTATGATGGAATAGTTAGTTTATATAAGTTAGTATCTAAGAGAAATATAGATAAACTTGAAATAAAAGATATTAAAGATACAAGTAACCTTAAATGTATTTGTAATATTGATAATTATGATAATATGAAATTATTATTCGAAAGTACTTACATAAAATATTCTAATGAAAAAGAGAAAACTAATGCTTTAAAGATAACTAATAATATAGTATATGCTCCTTTAATTAGATATTTTGATTCAAGTGATAAAGAATATTTTAGATATATTAAATATATTGATGAAAGTAAGACTATTGATGAAAATATTGAAGTAACTGATAGTGAATTTAATACTATTGTTAGTGAATATGATACTAAAACAACAATTGATTTTTGTTTTGATATTGATATTATTTTACCTAAAACAAATTTGCATATTCCAAAGTTTAAAGAAAACTCTTTGGATTATTTAAAAGCGCTTGTTAAAAAAGGCCTTGATAAAAGATTAAATGGAAATGTTCCAGAAAATTATAAGAACAGAATAATGTATGAATTATCTGTTATTGAAAAAATGAATTTTGTAGATTATTTCTTAATAGTTTATGATTATGTTTTATATGCAAAACGTCATAATATTTTAGTTGGCCCTGGAAGAGGTAGTGGTGCTGGTTCGCTTGTTAATTATGCTCTTGGTATTATTAATGTAGATCCTATAAAATATAATTTAATATTTGAAAGATTTTTAAATCCAGATAGAATAACTATGCCAGATATAGACGTAGATTTTGATGCTGAAAGAAGAGATGAAATAATAAATTATGTTTCTAATAAATATGGTAAATATAATACAGCAAGAATTATTTCATTTAATACGCTTCTTCCAAAACAAGTGATTCATGATGTTGGTAGAGTTCTTAAAACAAATAATATTTTTATTGACAATTTATGTAAAACTATTAAAGATGAAAAAACATTCGATGATCTTAAAAATAATTATGAATATAATAAAATCATTAAAAGAAATAATGATATAAAAGAATTAGTTACTATGTGTGAGAAATTATGCGGTCTTAAGAAAAACACAAGTATTCATGCTTCTGGTGTAGTTATAAGTGATGAAATATTATATAGTTTTATGCCTTTATATAAAGTAGGGGAAACCATACTAACTGGATATGATATGGATTATATAGAATCACTTGGACTCTTAAAAATGGATTTTTTATCAATTACTAATTTAAATACAATTTCTAATATATTAAAAGATATTAATAATCACGGGATTAGTTTAGATATAAATTCTATTGATTTAAATGATTCTAAAACACTAAATTTATTTAAAAATGCATACACTACAGGAATTTTTCAATTTGAAAGTAGTGGAATGAAATCTTTTTTAAAAACTTTAGAATGTGATTCATTTAATACTTTGATTGATGCTATTGCATTATATAGACCTGGTCCAAGAGAAATGATTCCTTTATATGTTAGTCGTAAAAAAGGTAAATCTAAAATCACATATTTAGTTAAAGAACTAGAACCAATTCTAAAAGACACTTATGGAATAATTATATATCAAGAGCAAGTTCTAGAAATACTTAGAACAATTGGTGGATACACTTATGCTGAAGCTGACATTATTAGACGAGCAATGTCTAAGAAAAAAGAAAGTATTATTTTAGAACATAAAGATAAGTTTATTAATGGAGTTATAGAAAAAGGATATACTAAAGAAATAGGTGAAGAATTATATGACTTAATTATTAAATTTTCTTCTTATGGATTTAATAAATCACATTCAGTTGTATATTCAGTAGTTGCTTTTCAAATGGCATATTTAAAAACTCATTATACATTATTCTTTATGAGAAACTTACTTAATATGAATAAAAGTAGTGATATGATTAAGTCTTACTTGGATGAATCAAAAATACTTGGAATAGATTTTTTAAATATTAATATAAATGATTCATCTAAAGAATTTGTGATTAAGGATAATAAGTTAATTCTTCCATTTACTTTAATTAAATCTATAGCTGGAGTAGTAAGTGATGAAATAGAAACAGAAAGAGAAAAAGGAAAGTTCACTTCTTTTTATGACTTTATGATAAGATGCTATTCTAAAAATATTAATAAAAAAATAATTATTTCTTTAATAGAATGTGGAGCATTTGATGAATTTAATATTAATAAAAAACAAATTATTAATAATATAGATGAAGTTATTAATTATGTTACTCTTTGTAAAGACTTAAATGTTGTATTAGAAGATAAACCGGTTTTTGAAGAAATAGATGATTTTAATGATAAAGAAATTATAGATAATGAAATAAATAATTATGGATTTTATTTATCTTTCCATCCTGTTACTAAATATGATAGAAGTTCATCTATTACGTTAAAAGATATCTATAAATATTTTAATAAAACAGTAAATTCTATTCTTTATCTGGAAAGTATTAAAACTATTAATACTAAAAATAATGAAAAAATGTCATTTGTTAAATTAAGTGATGATTATTCTTATATTGAAGGAGTTATATTTCCAGATGCTTATAAGAAATTAAATAATTTAGAAAAGAATAGTGTATATAAGGTAACTGGTAATATTGAAAAAAGAAATAATACTTATCAATTAATTATATATAATATGATTAAGTTATAATTGAAAAAAGTATTAAAAAATGATATTATTTATATTGGATAATAGGTGCTAAAATGGGTGAAATAATTGATGGAATTTTAGGTACATATACTTCGGATAATAGAGAAAGAGTTACCCGTCTTTTGCATGAAGTAAAAGATAAAGCGAAAGAGTTTTCTAGATATTCATTGAATGATGAAAAGTTTTTTAAAGATAAAACTAGTGAATTTAAACGTAGATTGCAAAGAGGGGAAACTAAAGATGATATATTAGTTGAAGCTCTTGCATTATGTGTAAGAGCAATGCAATTAAAACTTGGAATTAGTGAAGTTTATGATACGCAATTAATAGCGGCTATCGCAATGCAAGATAATGTTATAGCAGAAATGAAAACTGGAGAGGGTAAGACATTTGTACAAATACTTGCGGGTTATGTTAACGCACTAGATGGTGGTGGAGTACATATTGCGACTGCTAATGACTATTTAGCAGAAAGAGATTATACTGAAAATAAATCAGTATTTGAACTTTTAGGACTTAGTGTAGGTCTTGCAAGAAATAATTTTAGTAAAGTTGCTAAAAGAGAAGCTTATACTAAAGACGTTGTATATTCAACAATGAGAAATATTGCATTTGATTATTTAAGAGATAATATTGTTAGAAATAAAAAAGATAAGGTTATGTCTAAACCATTTAATTATGTGGTTATTGATGAAGCAGATAATACATTAATTGATGAGGCTTCAACCCCAATAATATTATCTCCTGATCCTAATAATACTGAATATAAAGACGTAATAGATAAGACACCTTATACAGAAGCCTTTGAAAAAATATATACAGAATTAGTTGGTGGAGAATGTAAAGAACCACTTGATTTAAGTAGTTCTATTGAAATATTTAAAAGAAATCCTAATCTTGATTATATTTATAGTCCATGGAATAAAGCAGTATATTTAAGTGATAAATATAATGGAGATAAAATACTTGAAGATGCGATTTCTGCTGTTAAGTTTGCTCAAAAAGGAAAATCATATATATTAGAAGATAAAGTTGATGATAAAGGAAACATAATATTAGGTAAGAATGGACTCCCATTAAAGAAAATTACTTTAATTGATGCAAGTACTGGAAGACTTGCAAAAGGTAAACAATTCTTAACTGGTTTTCATCAAGCTATTGAAGCAAAAGAATCTTATTTGGCATCAAAAGAACATAAAGATTATGATGTTGAGTTTAGTAATGGATTAGTAGCATTAGGAATATGTACATATTCAGATTTACTTAAATTATATAAAAATGGTGCTAGTGGTATGACTGGAACTAGTAGTGAATTACTACGTGAAATATATGGTCTTCAAACATATCAAGTTCCAACTAGAAAACAAAATCTAAGAGTTGATAATAGTAAAATATATATAACTATGCAAGATAAATATGAAGCAATGATTAATAATATAGAAGAATGTTATAGAATCGGAAGACCAGTACTTGTTGGAACTACAAGTGTTGAAGAAAGTAAAATAATATCTAAGATGTTAGAAGATAGAGGAATAATACATAATGTACTTAATGCTGAAAATGAAGCAGTAGAATCTGCAATTATAAAAAATGCAGGACAATTTAAAAGTGTTACTGTTTCAACTAATATGGCTGGGCGTGGAACTGATATTAAACTTAGTGATAAAGCACGTGCGTTAGGTGGTCTTTATGTAATAGGTAGTTCGAGAAATAAGAGTTCTAGATTGGACAATCAATTAAGAGGTCGCGCATCTAGACAAGGAGATCCAGGAACTACAACATATTATAGTTCTCTTGAAGATGATAGAGTTGCAAGATTTGCGGGTAATATGACAGTTCTAAAAGAATATAAGAAAAAAGAACAAGCCGCATATGAAAAGAAAACAGGAATGAAATTAACTGATAAATCAATTACTTCTACTGCTGTTGATGAAGCACAAGAAAAAGATGAAGCACTTACAAGAGAAATGATAATAAATACTATTAATTATAATGAAGCACTAGTAAGACAAAGAGAAAATGTATATACATTTAGAAATTTAATATTAGATTCAGATAACATTATGGAATTGATTAGTAGAATATTAAAAGAGTTTATAAGTAGAATTAATGATAAAGATGATTTAATAAATAGATTTTCTAAGTATATTAATATTGATGCTTCTTTAAATAGAGATAAAATAGAAAATATAATATATAAAACTATTATGTCAGAAATAAATAAATCATCTAAAATTAATAATTATGAAGAAATATTAAGAGAAAGAATGCTAAAAACCATTGATGACTATTGGGTTACTCAAATTCAAGAATTAGAAATAGGTAAAAAGATGTGGAGATATGAATCAATGACAGCAAAAAATCCTCTTGAATATTATAATTTAAAAGCATATGATTTATTTCAAACTATGATAGATTATACTTATCAAGAGATAATTGATTTAGCAATTAATCCAAATATGCAATATACAATGGAAACTGAAGAAGAATTTAGTAGATAAAAAGAGAAAAAATATTTTCTCTTTTTTACTTTTAAAAATTGTCATAAATGTTATTTTAATTATTGTTATTAGGAATTTCAAATGTGCCATTATCATATAAGTTTCTACAGTCATATACTCTTGCATTTTTGTAATAGTAAGAATCATCATTACCTGAATTTATTACATTTTCAAGTATTTCAACATAAGTTTTTCCTTGTGCACCAGCAGCTTCTATTTGTTGTTCTATACCAGTATATGAGTGATATCTTGCATCAGTAGTAGTTCCATCTTTATTAGCAAGTACTAAATATCTTGTTTTTTCAACAGCATCATCTATTTCAGCTTTATGAGCGCCACTATCATATATTGAAACTCTAAGAGAATTTCTATAATTTTGTGAGCAACTACCTGCATTATAATATATTTCTTTGAAATCACCAATTGTTACTTCATTGTTAATTGCTCTCCAAACAGTATTATGTAAAAATACTGTTTTATATATAATCATAAAAGCATATCTAGAATCAGGAGACACTTCTATTTTTTCTTCTCCAAAAAATACACCTTTTTGATATTCATGTAAAGAAATGTTTTTTAATGCACTAGCTTGACCAGTAGATATATCAACAGCACCTCCAGGTAACTCTTGTTCTGCATTAGTATATTTGTATGGGCCTGGTGGACATGTTTGCAATCTGATTTGTAGTTCATCATCATGAAGTATCCATTTACAAGCTTCGATTAATTCTTTTTGTGCAACTATATCATTTCCTAAGCCTGTACTAGTTGATTGGGGATATTCAGGTTCGACAGGCTTATTTAATTCATCAATTTCTGCTAATAATTGAGCTAGAATATCTTCATATTCTTTTCTTTTATCTTTATCTTTTATATTCTTTAAATATCCAAATGCTGAATAATATGTAGCATATGTCTTCTTTTCTAAGGCGATATTTATTAATTCATCTTCATTATCTATATATAAATCATTTATTTTTTCACTAGATATTCCACTTATGCATTTAGAATAATCACTGTTTGGAAAAGATAATCTTGCAACTATATCAACTAGTGTAGGAATAAGAAATATTAAAACTGCTGCGATTATATTCGGAATAGATGACTTGATAGTTTTTGCAATTTCATCTTGATTCTGTTTTGTAACTGCACCCATGATTTTAATCACAAGAAAAACAATTAGAATTATTGGTACTACTATTTTTATAATATTAATTAATAAAACCACTATTCTAATTATATTTAATGTTCCAGGTTCATTACATATACTTAATATCATATAAGTAATTATATCATATATTATGTTTTAACGTATATTATTTTTGTCATATTAATGATTTAAATACATAAATATTACTAAATAGCTAGAAAGAAGGTTTTTATGGATAAAAAAGAAATAATAAAAAGTCTAGATAAAAAGAGTGGTGGAGAAATATATTTAGGCGTAGTAGGAGCAGTACGTACTGGTAAGAGTACTTTTATTAAAAAATGTATTGAAACATTAATACTTCCGTATTTAGAAGATGAGAGTGAAAAGAAAAGGTGTATGGATGAAATACCTCAAACTGCAGCAGGTAAAACCATTATGACTATTGAACCAAAGTTTGTTCCAAGTAGTGGTGCAACTATTAATGTAGATGGGCTTAAAACTAAAATTAAGTTGGTTGATTGTGTTGGATTTATTACTCCAGAATCTCTTGGCTATCAAGATGAATTAGGAAACCCTCGCATGGTAAAAACTCCATGGTTCACTGAAGAATTACCTTTTGTAGAAGCTGCTGAAATTGGAACTGAAAAAGTAATTAAAGATCATGCGACTATTGGAATTGTTGTAACTACTGATGGAAGTATAGGAGAAATGTCACGTAATAATTATGTTAATGCTGAAGAAAAAGTAATAATGGAACTTAAAGATATTAATAAGCCATTTATAGTTATTATGAATAGTACTCATCCTAATGATGAAGTCACTCTTAGAATAGTAGAGGGTTTAAAAGAAAAATATAATGTTCCAGTAATGCCAGTAAGTGTTGAACAAATGGCAGAAAGTGATATTACTAATATTCTAAAGGAAGCATTATACGAGTTTCCAGTGGATCATATTGAATTTAATATTCCAGATTGGGTAGGAGTTCTTAATAATGATAATTCTTTAAAGACTGAATTTATTAATATGATGAAGTCGTCAGTAGTTAATGTTAATAAATTAAGAGATGTAGAAAATATTAATTTAAATCTTGAAGGATATGATAATATTTCAAAAGCATATATTTCATCATTAGATACTGATAATTCTGAAGTAACTATAACGCTTGAAGCAAAAGAAGAATTATTTAACGAAATATTAAAAAGTGTTGTTGGAAAATCAATAAGTTCTAAAGGGGATTTATTAAAAGTATTTTTAAGTGTAAGTGAAGGAAGAAATGAATATGAAAGTATAAAAGGAGCTTTAAAGCAAGTTTATCAAACTGGATATGGAATAGCTCTTCCTAGGCTTAGTGATATGAAATTAGAAAAACCAGAAATAATTAAACAAGGTGGAAGATTTGGAATTAAATTAAAAGCAAAAGCAACAAGTATACATATGGTTAAAGTAGATGTAGAAAGCAGTTTTGAACCTATTATTGGAAGTGAAATCCAAAGCAAAGAGTTAATTGACTATATTATGAAAGATGAAAATAATCCTGAAAAGATATGGGAAAGTGAAATATTTGGAAGAACTTTAAATGAAATTGTTCAAGAAGGAATACAAGGAAAACTTTCATTACTTCCAGATTCTGCAAAGTATAAATTATCTCAAACTATTACTAAAATGGTTAATAAAGGAAGCAATAATTTAATAGCAATAGTCTTATAAAAGACTATTTTTTTTATATATTTTTCACATTTTTCTTTTCTTTTTTAAATAAATATATTATAATTGAATTGTAACTATAGAGAAGGTTATAAAGGAGGGATTGGGAAAAGATGAAAAATAAAAGGGTTATTGTGCTAGTTGTTTTATTGATATTGGCCATCGTGATAGGCTTTTTTGTTTACAAAAAACTTACTTCTAATAATATTAAGTATGTAGAAGTTAAGTTTATCGATGACTATAATCATGAAACGCTGAGCACACAAACTTTAGAGGTTGGTAAAGACGCTGAAGTACCCAATGAACCCAAACATGAAGGATGTAAATTTTCTGGTTGGTATGATAGTTCCAATAAAAAAATTGAATCATTTAAGAATATTCAAAATGATTTAATAGCATATGCCAAATGTTCAGATATTTACTATAAAGTTAAGTTCATTGATAGTATTTCTAAAAGAGTGATTGATACACAAAAAGTAAAATATGGTAATGATGCAGTTGCACCTGTCGCTCCAAAACATTATGGTTATAATTTTGTTAGATGGAGAGGAAACTATTATAATGTAACATCTAATTTAGTTGTTAGTGCAATATATGGATCACAAAGTGCAAAATATGTTGTTAAATACTACACAGTAGATGGAGATAATACAACATTGTATGCTACTAAGACATTTAATAGCTATGTTAATAGAAAAGTAACTGCAAGTATTATTTCTATTAGTGGATATCAATATAATAGAAATTATTCATTAAACAAATTATCTGGAAAAGTAAGTGCCGATAATTCACTAGTATTAAAAGTTTACTATGATAGTAAAACATACAAAGTAATTATTAATGGTGAAGAAACGACATATAATTATGATGATGAAATTAAGTTACCATCACTTAGTAAAACAGTAAAGTTAACTTATGAAGAAAACGAAGCTGTTAATGATAAACTGGGTGAGAATAATGTTGATTTAACATTAGTGGGATATTGTAAAAATAGTAAAACTTGTGATAGCCCACTAGCTGTTGGTACAGTAATTAATGTTAAAGAAAGTGCTGAATATTATCCAGTATGGAAGATGGATATGGAACTAAATCTACCTGCTGGTAATGGATATGAACTTGATGGAGAAACATATTCATTTGTAAAATGGATCGGTCCTGATAATGTTTATTATTTTGAAGGAGATAAAATAAGATTTACTGATGACTTATCAATTGTAGCAATATACAAGAAAGACAGTGAGTCAACTGAAACTAAAGTTGCATATACAGTAAATACATATAGAGATGAAGAATTATACTCAAGTATTACTGAATATGGTAATATAGGTGATGAAATTTTAGGTTCATTATATGCTAAGACAGTGGGTGGATATGAATTAGAAAGTTATACAAATTCAATTTTCTTAACAGAAGATCCTAATAATAACTTAATTGAAGTATATTATGTAACTGGTAAGAATGATGATGCTCCAATTATTTCACGTAGTATAAGACCAAGTACTACTTTAGAAGAACAAAATCTAGAATTAGATTTACCTGATGAAGGTGAAAAGAAAGAAACTCTTGAACTTGAGCCTAAAGATGATGGTGAAGATAAAAAAGAAATTCTTGATTCTGAACAACAAATAGATGGTGAAAAGAAAGAAGTTCTTGAACCTGAGCCTCAAACTGGAGATGAAGGTGAAAAGAAAGAAGTTCTTGAACCAGAACCTCAAGCAGAAGATGAAGGTGTAAAGAAAGAAGCTCTTGAACCAGAACCTCAAGCAGAAGATGAAGGTGTAAAGAAAGAAACTCTTGAACCTGAACCTCAAGCAGAAGATGAAGGTGAAAAGAAAGAAACACTTGAATCTGAACCTCAAGCAGAAGATGAAGGTGAAAAGAAAGAAGAATTTAAACCTGAGCCTCAAGCAGAAGATGAAGGTGAAAAGAAAGAAGTTCTTAAACCTGAACCAAAGTTAGAAGAAGATAAAGATAAAAAAGTAGAAGCTAATGATAATCCTTCTAGTGATGAATCAAAAGTAAAAGGTGAAGCACCTACTAGTGATAAAAAATTAGAAGATGCACCGCCTAAAGTTGATACAACACCTCAGAAGGATACAGCTGCTAGTAAAGTAGTTGAAAGTGTTAGTGATAATACAATAGAAGAAAATTAATAATTTTCTTCTTTTTTTGTAGTGTTTTTGTGCATATACCTTTAATTATATTATTAGGAGGTGAATATGGATGAAATATTAAAAATATTTAAAATTGGTTTTTTTGATGCAATAGTTGACTATAATAATAAACAAATTGATAAAAAATTTATTAATATTATAGATAAAGACTTATTATCTAAAATCTATGATATTGGCTATGTAGTTGGTTATTATAAGTATAAAGAATATATAAAAAATAATCTTTAAAAATTATTATTATTATAGTATAATCATATTAGGTGAAAATATGAAAAGGAATGGTTTTACGTTACTAGAGTTATTAGCCGTACTTGCAATGGTTGCAATAATTGGTGTGGCTAGTATTTCGATGTTTGGAAGAAATGTTCAAGATGTTAGCGAAGATGATTTAGCTAATAAATTTAAACAGATACAACAAGCTGCAATAATTTATGTTGATTTAAATGAATCATGGCTATCATCTTTTACTACAAATGATGAAATATATGTAAGATTAGGAGAACTTCAAAGTACTAACTATGTTGCACCTGATCTTGTTAATCCAAAAACTGGTGAAAACTTTCCAAGTGGATATTTAATTAAGATATATAAAGCAAAAGGTGATAATAATGAACCTTATGTAGAGACATGTATACTTGCTAAAAATGGTGCAAATGATATATGTATTGCAAATGCAGATGGATATGCAAAAGATTGTTGCATTAAAGAACCAATTGGTAAATAATAGTTTGAATGTGAAAGTTCAAACTTTTTATATATAACTTTTTATATTTATGGTATAATATTAAAGACTTTGAGGGTGATATTATGGATAAAATTATTATTAAGAATGCACATGAAAATAATCTTAAAAATATAGATTTAGAACTTCCAAAAAACAAACTAATAGTTATGACTGGTGTTTCTGGAAGTGGTAAATCTAGTTTAGCATTTGATACTATATATGCTGAAGGACAAAGACGTTATGTTGAAAGTTTAAGTGCATATGCAAGACAATTTTTAGGGAATATGAACAAACCCGAAGTTGATTCAATTGAAGGTCTTAGCCCAAGTATTAGTATTGATCAAAAATCAACAAATAAAAACCCTAGAAGTACTGTTGGTACTGTTACAGAAATATATGATTATTTAAGACTATTATTTGCTCGTATTGGCACACCTTATTGTCCTAATCATAATATACCTGTTAAAGAACAAAGTATTGAAGAAATGACTAATAAAGTACTTGAGTATCCAGTGGGAACTAAAATAGAAATATTATCACCAGTTAAGCATGGAGAAAAAGGGACACATAAAGATCTATTCGATGATTTAAGAAAAGATGGTTTTGTTAGAGTAAGAGTAGATGGCGAAATAAAAGACTTAAGTGAAGAAATTATTCTTGATAAAAATAAAAAACATAATATAGATATTATAGTAGATAGAATTGTTATAAAAGAAGATAGTCGTTCTAGAATATTTGAAGCAATTGAGCTTTCTTCTAAGAATGCTAATGGAAAAGTAGTTATTAATATAATTGGTGACAAAGAAATTGTTATGAGTGAAAATTATGCATGTCCATTATGTGATTTTAGTATTCCTGAACTTGAACCAAGATTATTTTCGTTTAATAGTCCATATGGGGCTTGTCCTATTTGCAAAGGACTTGGAGTTAATTTACATATCGATGAAGATATATTAATTCCTGATAAAAACTTATCTATTATGGATGGGGCTGTTTCTTCTTTTCAAAGTGGAGAAACTTTAAATATAGCATATAAAAAACTTGCTTTAGTTGCTGAACATTATAATATTGATTTATATAAGCCTGTTAAAGATTTAACTAGAGAAGAACTCGATATTATATTATATAAGTCTCCCGAAAAATTAGATTTAACTTTAACAACAAGAAGTGGTAGTACATTAAAGAGTTATGATTATTTTGAAGGTATTATTACTAATCTTGAAAGACGTTATATGGAAACAACAAGTGGAGCTATTCGTGAATGGATAGAAAAATACATGACCGAACTTCCTTGTCCACATTGTCACCAAACAAGACTTAGAGACGAAGCATTAAGTGTAAAAATTGGTGGTAAAAACATTGCTGAAGTTACTGATATAAGTATAAGAGATTTAATTGATTATTTTGATAATTTAAAGCTTAATAATGAACAACAAGAAGTATCATTCTTAATAATCAAAGAAATTAAAGAAAGATTAAATTTTTTAAAGAATGTTGGTCTAGAATATTTAACACTATCAAGAAATGCAGCAACATTATCTGGTGGAGAAGCACAAAGAATTAGACTTGCTACTCAAATTGGAAGTAGACTTTCTGGAATACTTTATGTACTTGATGAACCTTCAATTGGTCTTCATCAACGAGATAATGCTAAATTAATAGCTTCTTTAAAAGAAATGAGAGATTTAGGAAACACTTTAATTGTAGTAGAGCATGATACTGATACAATGCTTGAAGCAGATTATCTAGTAGATATTGGACCTAAAGCAGGAAATGATGGTGGTTATTTAGTAGCGTGTGGTACTCCTGAAGAAGTAATGAAATGTGATGAATCTATTACCGGAAGATATTTAAGTGGTAAAGAAATGATTGAAGTACCTAAAAAAAGAAGAAAAGGAAATGGTAAATTTATTAAGATTACTGGATGTAAAGAAAATAATTTAAAAAATATATCAGTAGATTTTCCTTTAGGTAAATTTATTTGTGTTACTGGTGTATCTGGAAGTGGAAAGTCAACTCTTGTAAATGAATTACTTGGTAAAATTCTATCTAGTAAAATTAATAAATCAAAAGATAAACCAGGTAAATATAAAACAGTTAGCGGAATTGAAAATGTAGATAAAATAGTTAATATAACACAAGATCCAATAGGAAGAACACCTAGAAGTAATCCTGCTACATATACTGGAGTATTTGATGCAATTCGTGAAGTATTTGCTGAAACAAAAGAAGCTAAAATACACGGATATGATAAAAGTAGATTTAGTTTTAATGTAAAAGGTGGAAGATGTGAAGCATGTTCTGGAGACGGAGTTAAGAAAATAGAGATGCATTTCCTTCCAGACGTATATGTTCCATGTGATGTATGTAATGCAACTAGATATAATAAAGAAACATTAAAGATTAAATTTAAAGGACTAAATATTTCAGAAGTATTAGATTTAAGAGTAGATGAAGCAATAGATATATTTGAAAATATTCCTAAAGTATATAAAACTCTTAAAATAATGCAAGAAGTAGGACTGGGTTATGTTAAACTTGGACAAAGTGCTGTTACACTTTCTGGTGGTGAAGCATCTCGTGTAAAACTTGCAAAAGAACTTCAAAAGAAACCTACTGGTAAGAGCGTATTTATATTAGATGAACCATCAACTGGTCTTCATCAAGATGATATTAAGAGATTATTAATTATTCTAAATAGAATAGTTGATAATGGAGATACCGTAATTGTAATTGAACATAATTTAGATATTATTAAGCAAGCTGATTACATTATTGACTTAGGTCCTGAAGGAGGAGACTTTGGTGGTAAAGTTATTGCTAAAGGAACTCCTGAAGAAGTATCTAAATGTAAAGATTCTTTTACAGGAGAATTTTTAAAGAAGTATTTATAATAAGGAGTAGATTATGGAAAAATATGTAGATAAAATAACAAATATAGGGATTGATTTTGGTTTAAAATTACTTGCTGGATTAGTAATACTAATTATAGGTAGCAAAATAATAAATGTTTTAGTTAAATTTTTAAAGAAAGATCATAAACATAGTAAGATAGATGCAAGTGCTAAAAGTTTTCTTATTAGTTTCGTAAATGTTGCATTAAAAGTATTATTGTTTATTACAGTTTTAGGTATTCTTGGTGTACCAATGACATCATTGATAACTATTCTTGGTTCTGCTGCAGTAGCAGTGGGTCTTGCTTTACAAGGAGGACTTTCTAATCTTGCAGGTGGGCTTTTACTATTAATATTTAAACCATTTAAAGTAGGTGATTATATTGATGTAATGGGGCATGAAGGAACTGTTAAAGCAATATCACTTTTCTATACAACTATGTGCACTATAGATAATAGAGTAATACAAATTCCTAATGGCGGACTTTCTAATTCAGCAATTACTAATTATAGTGCTATGAAAACAAGAATGATTAATCAAATAATTAGTGTTTCATACAATTCAGATATAGAGAAAGTTAAAAAAGTAATAAATGATGTTATTATAAAATTAGATTATGTTTTAAAAGAAGAGCCAATTATGATAAGACTTAAAACTCATAATTCATCATCACTTGATTTTACAGTAAGATTTTGGGTAGAAACACCTAATTATTGGCCTTGCTATTTTGACTTTATGGAAAATGTTAAAAATGAATTTAATAAACAAAAAATTGAAATTCCATATCAACAAATGGATGTACATATAACTAAGTAGTTTATTGAAAAAGAATTATTAATATAGTATAATTACTATGTAAAAATAGAGGTGCGTTATGGATATAGAAAATTTGAAATATGAAATTGCTTCTCTTTTAAATGTAAAATATCAGGGTAGTGAAAAATCTAATTATTTTAATTATTATTTTTCGCCTGTATGTAAAGTAAAAAGTGAAGAAGAACTTAAGAGTCTTTTCATTGATATGAGAAATAATTATAATGACTTGCTTAGTGAATATAAAAGATTATATGCCGAATATGTTTCTTTATCTAATAATCATGCTTCAAATAGAGAATTAAATAAAATAGCAGTTAAAATGAACACTATTGCTGATAAAGCTGATGTTCTATATAATATGATTAATATTATTCAAAAATCTTTTACTAATAAATCCACTAATAAATTTGTTAATAATTCTAGTTATAAACAAAGTGTTGTAAATAAAGCTATTACACCAAATGAAAATTATAGAATTCAAAATACTGCAACTAAGTCACTTCAATCATCTAATTCAATATTTAGAGGATTTAAACCTGAATATAAAACTAATCCTATAACATCAGAGTATTTTAGATATTCATATGAAATATCTAAAAAATATATTGAATATAGAAATTCTAATCTTAAAAATGATAATGTAATGAAAGAGATTAGTGTTTTAACAAATAAGAGAAGAAAATTAATTGGTGATGCTTTTTCTACTAATAGTGAATATGGTAATTTATATGCTTCACTCAATGAAATTGAACAAATGGAAAGAGATACTTATAGTGATATAGATTATAATAAATATCCTATTATTTATAAAAATAGTGATGAATATTTAGAAGGATTAAAAAATTCATTTAGAAAAATAAGCGAAACAGCTTTTAATAATTCAAATGACACTGCTCTTAGATTATCTAATATGAGATTACATAATAATATGTTATTATCTGTACTAGATATGGCTGACATTAGAAGTAAAGAATATAAGAAAATACTTGCTCAATCTGATAGTATTATTAATAAGATAATAACTTATAATATTTATGGTGATGATAATGAGTTTTTAGATAATAATAAAAATAATAAAATCGCAACACAAAAAGTATCTTTAGAAATGATTAAAGAAACAAGAAAATCTGTTGAAGATGAGCAAAAAGAATTATTTGATCAATTGATGAAGAGAATAAAAGATAAAAATAGTACAATTAAAATAAATGATTGTTATATTACACCTGCACAAAAAGAACAAGAATTATTTGATAAACATTTTGAAATGTGTGGTTCAATATATAAATTAAATAACAATTTAGTTAATAGAAAGGGTTAACAAATGAGTAAAGCTAAATTATATAAAATTGATGATAATAAGTATGATAATAAGAAAGATGCATTAAAGTTTATAGTTGGTATACTTGTTTATGCAATAGTATTATTAATATCTAATTATTTATTTGATAATATTTATATTGACACTATTTATTCTGCTTTAATAGCAGCTTTAATAATGAGTTTACTTAATTATACAATTAAACCATTATTAATATATTGGATGCTTCCACTTACAATTATTACGTATGGAATAGCTTATCCAGTTGTCAATATGATAATACTTAAATTATGTGATATTATAATGGGAAAGCATTTCATAATAGGTAATTTTATATCAGTTTTCTTTATTGCAATATTTATTAGTATTATGAAGATGTTTTTAGATAACTTAATCACAAAGAAAGTAGGTAATTAATATGTCACCAGTAGCTTTTACATTATTTGGATTTGAAGTTAGATGGTATAGTTTATTAATAATAATTGCTGTTATTATTTCATATTTTATGGTTATGAGTGAAACTAATAGATTTCATATTAAAAAAGAGTTTACATTTAATATGATATTTTGGACTATAATATTTGGAATAATTGGCGCAAGACTTTATTATGTATTATTTGAACTTGATTATTATCTAGACCACTTAACAGAAATATTTATGATATGGAAAGGTGGTCTTGCTATACATGGTGGTTTAATAGCTGGTGCTCTTACAATGATAGTATACTGTAGAAAGTATAATATGAGAGTAGGTAAAATGCTTGATATAGTAGTAGTTCCATTACTTCTTGCGCAAGCAATTGGAAGATGGGGTAACTTCTTTAATTCAGAAGCATTTGGATATAGTGTAGACTACTATACACTTGCTAATATAAAAATAATTCCTCAATTTGTAATTGATAATATGTATATAAATGGTTCATATCATTTACCAATGTTCTATTTTGAATCATTAT
>JAEEGL011412436.1_pt1 | contig 17182 bp, 16 predicted proteins | sample 9134231 | NCBI WGS metagenome assembly JAEEGL01 (sample SAMN16246548, study PRJNA631951) | gut metagenome | biome: gut microbiome; feature: rumen; material: fiber-attached | host: Bos | place: Iran: Karaj | collected 2018-10
ATGGCCGGTACCGCACTTAAGCTTCATCCGAAGATCATGGTCACTGATGGCGCGATGCATCCCGAGAAAAAATATCGCGGCAGATATTCGAACATTGTGCCGGATTATGTCAGGGATATGGAAGACGAACTCAGAAAAGCCAGGCCCGAGCGGGTATTTATCACTCATTCATCCATAGATCCCGACATAGTAAACAGCGTCAGAAACTATCTTGAGAGCCTGAACAGATTTGAGGAGATACACGAAACCAGAGCGGGCGGAGTGATCTCCAGCCATTGCGGCCCCGGCACCCTCGGAGTCCTGTTTATAGCCGGATCGTGACTTATTTGTACATGTAAAAGAACAAAAAAACTATTTACAGCCTGTATTAATAATGATAATCTCTAATTAAGATAATAGTAATCGTTACTGATATCTAATGTAAACGCTTTAATCTTAAGGAGGTATTCATTATGGCAGCAACCAACACAGCACAGGTTAGTAATCTTGTATCTCTTCTTGACGGATATGCCGTTAAGGGCGGACATCATCTTAACGTCAATGTCCTTAATCGCGAAACTCTGCTTGATGCACAGAAGCATCCCGAGAATTATCCTCAGCTTACGATCCGTGTATCGGGATATGCGGTCAATTTCATCAAGCTGACTCCCGAGCAGCAGGCAGACGTCATCAGCAGAACTTTCCACGAGAGCATCTGATCGGAAAACACAGATCATATAGGCTTATAACAGCGTAGGCTGTCCTAAGTGATTCCGCTTGATAAATGGTATAAAAGTTTATACAATTAAAAAGGGAAGGTGTCCTTTTTTCAGGGAGGTTATCACAGATGGCAAACGCATATAAACTGTTGATGTGTGGCAAGAGCAGCATCGTCATTGATGAGTTTTACAACAACTTCAGCGATGAATTTGATGTACTGACATCATCCATGCGATATCGCGATATGACCAAGCATGTTAATCTGTTTCAGCCGGATCTGATGCTGTATATCTGTCAGAACCTGCAGGACGCAGATTTCAAAAAGGTCGTGGAGCTTCAGCGTCACCTGCAGAAGTACAATACAACATTTGTGATACTGGGATCCAAGGAGGAATGTGCCGAGTTTCAGAGAGTCACCGGGCTGTTCCCGGACCTGATCCTGATCAAGCCCATTACCTACAAGGAAGTCAGCGCGAAGATAAGCGATACGATGCACGAGAAAACCGTAAGTGCAGGCAGGCTGGAAAAACTGGCAAGTATGTCTCAGGCAGAACCGGAACCGGAACGCAGGAAGCATGTACTTGTCATAGATGATGACCCGCTGATGCTTAAACTGATCAAGGAGTATCTGCACACCGATTATGATGTTGCTACCGCTGTGAGCGGTAAGATAGCATATAAGTTTCTTGAGACCAAGTCGACCGATCTGATATTGCTGGATTACGAGATGCCCGAAGAGAACGGTCCGGAAGTATTCCTGAACATAAGGACAAGAGGATTCAAAGACCTGCCGATCATATTCCTTACCGGAGTGACCGACAGCGAGAGAGTTAAGGACGTCATAGCATTACAGCCGCAGGGATACGTGCTCAAGCCTGTAGACAAGGCTAAATTGCTCAACGCCGTTAACGGCATTCTAAAAAAGTAAGGAGATTGAAGATGGAATTAAAGATCACAACCGATAATTTCGAATCCGAAGTTATGCAATCCGAACTTCCGGTATTGGTAGATTTCTATGCAGACTGGTGCGGCCCCTGTAAAATGATGGCTCCTATCGTAGAGCGTATCGCAGAGGGTTATGAAGGAAAGCTGAAAGTCGGTAAATGCAATATTGACGACGAGGGCGATCTGGCATCCAAGTTCGGCATCATGAGCATCCCCACTATAATGGTATTTAAGGGTGGAGAGCCCGCCATGACTTCCATAGGGGCGGTTTCGCAGCCTGACCTTGAAGGCAAGATTGATGCGGTGCTGTAGTAAATAAAGTAGTTAATACTCAGTGGCTGGCATTCTTTTCCCACTCTGTGAGAATCTCAAGACAGCTGTCGGTATCTATACTGCCGACAGCTTCTTTTATTCTTTGAGCGAACCCTTCCTGTCCTGCGGGATAGCTGTACTTATCAAGCTCTTCTGCTGCCGCTTCCATTACATCCAGATCAAGATTCTCCGCACCGGAGCGTAGCCTGTCCCATATATCCGTCAACTCAGTGTTATCGATCAGCGGTTTATCATTATCCGAATATGCTTCATCGGAGAACAGCGTATCCAGTACCGGCTTGTATGACTCATAACGCTCGAGAAGTTCGTCCGTATGTGCTTCGATGTAATCGATATTCAATTCTTTGCCGGCCTTTTCGAGTTCAGCGGCCATATCAGCCAGTTCCATGGCACCGATCTGGCGGGATGAGCTCTTCAGGGCGTGTACCTCTATAGTGTATGCGGGCCAGTCTTTTGCTTCATAATGCGAGCGTATCGCTTCAGCTTTGGTGCTCAGTACGCGATGGTATTCTTTCAGTATGTTCCGAAATACTTTCTCACTGCCTATCATCGAGATGGCTGTATCGGTGTCGAGATCACCGATTACTACGGATCGGGATGCTGTATTGTTGACCCGGTCGTTTTCTTTTCTTTCCAGGATTTCGGCGGCCGTCATCATTTTGATCTTCTCAGGCGGCAGCCATTGCTTTATCTTGGAGGTCAGATTACGGACCTCTATCGGTTTGGGAACGAAGTCATCCAGCCCCTCTTTCAGGAACATATCACGTGCATCACCTATTGCATTCGCGGTGAGAGCGATGATCGGGATGTTGTTGTATTCCGGATATTTCTCACGGATCATATGCGTGGCTTCCACCCCATCCATCTCGGGCATCATATGATCCATGAATATGATGTCAAATTTGTGTCTGGATGCCAGGTCAATGGCCTCCTGACCGCTGACGGCGGACATAACCGACATCTTGAGCGGTTCCAGAAGTCCTTCGGCCACAGCCAGGTTGACGGGATTGTCATCTACAAGAAGTATCTGTGCACCGGGGGCTGTGAAGGAGCTGATATCATCGCTTTGTCCGGCTTCAAAGTATACCTTTTCGCGGTTATATATCAAGGATAAAGTCATGGAAGAGATAGGTCTCTTTACCTGAACCATATTGGGCAGTGTGATGTCGCATCGGCCGGTGAAGTCAGTGATGATGACGCATATTATCTCGGGATGTGATTCAAGATATGAGATCCTGTCCGGAGTCAGGGATGCTTCATCGGTGAAGAAGAAAAGCTGACTCTCGGGATTCTGGTAGGATACCTCGGTAAATTTGGGACCGAGATCGGTTTTGGAATCCATTATGATCGAGGTTACACCCAGCCTGCAGGAGTCCCGTTTGAAGGAGTCTGTCAGAGATATATCCCTGAACAGAGCCAGACCTGTGCATTTATCGGGTTCTTTTACTCCCATACCGGGAGTCCAATCGATGACAGTCTGGGGGATAGTAAAGGTGAATGTGGAGCCTTTTCCGTATTCACTTGCAACATCGAGTGTTCCGCCCATCAGATCGACCAGTCTCTGTGATATGGCCAGCCCGAGTCCGGTTCCCTCTACGGAACGGTTCCTCTTGCTGTCGACCTGAGAGAAGGATTCAAAGATCTTGGTCAGATCCTGTGGTTTGATCCCGACACCGGTATCCGAGACAGCTACTTTCAACAGGATATTGTTGTCATCCTTTTTGCTGTAAGTCACTATTATGCTCACCTTGCCGCATTCGGTGAATTTAACGGCATTGTTGGCGAGGTTGATAAGAATCTGGCGGATACGTATATTATCGCCGTTCAGCATGGCCGGCAGATCCGGAGGAAGATCGATATCCAGAGCGATTTCTTTTGATCCTATTCGCATCATCACAATGTTGGATACATCGTTAAACATTGATGTGGGGATGTAATCGGTCGGGATTATCTCCATATTTCCGGACTCGATCTTGGAGAAATCGAGAATATCATTAATGATGGCGATAAGGATCCTGCCGGAAGCTTTGATCTGCCCTATATAGTTACGGGCTGTGTCGGAGATATCCTCGCGAAGTGCCATTTCGGCCATACCGATGACAGCGTTCATGGGAGTACGGATCTCATGGCTCATGTTGGCGAGAAAGTCGGTCTTCATCTGAGCAGCTCTGTTGATCTCCTCCTCGTGTGCTTCTATCTCGGAAATCATATCAGCCGTCTGTTCAGCCAGCATACCGATCTCATCATCTCCGAAGTGGTATGATCTGAGATCTCTTGTAGTATTGCGGTCTCTTGTGGCTGCATATCTCTCGATCTTATCTGCCAGATAGTGGATTTTGGATATATATGCACCGTTGATAATGAAGAGCAGCAGGAGAATTCCGACAAAGAAGATCCCTGCGATACGTGCGCCCAGCCGGACGGAATTAGTCAGGATCTCACGGTTGACATCAGCCACATCGATCTCTGTGCCCACAAGTCCGATCACTTTATCATCGATGATCAGGGGGGTGTAATATGAATAACAGTTTCCCCATTCATTATCCCATTCATACACATCGTCATATTTCTGACCGTTTATATAGGTGTTCCAGAGCAGAGTATGGGACTTCGGATCCTCGTAATATGTATCGCCCATGTATAGGTAACCGGGATGATTGGAATCCTCGATGCGCTCTCCGTCTATCTGATATGTGCAGGTGTGCTCTGCTTCATTGAGTGTCAGAAAATAGGTATAAGGAAGATTAAATGATTCGCGTGCCTGTTCGAAAGTGGTCAGCCAGTATTCCTGTCTGAATGTATAATAGAGCAGCTGCATGTCATAGGGCAGCTCCGAAACCGGTTTCTCGCTGTAGAGTGTCTGATTCGGGTATTCACGGGTATATGCGGTCACAAACTCGGTGCGGGCATCGTCGTATCCTTCGAAATCCAGGGGGATGCGCAGATCTTTATAGTGTTCACTGAAGAATTCCGTGTAGTCAACGAAATCCTGACCATCAGCCAGAATCAGATTGGTCAGATAATCCCCGACATCTTTGATCGTATCCCAGCATAGCTGGCGATATGTTCTCATCTGGATGAAATATGTGATGATCGCAGAGGTGATTGTGGTTATAAGTGCGAACAAAATGAAGATGATCGCAAATTTGTTCAATAATCCGGTTCTTTTCTTCATAATGTTGATACCTTTCCTTGAAAAAAGAAACACCTTTTATTTTATCATATTTGCATAAGTGGTTCAAAAGGTCTAATATCTAGAGTATGTATATAGTTTTTGTATTGTTTTGGATATTGCTGAACGGCAGATTTGATATAGAGATACTGATCTTCGGGTTGGTCATTTCTGCAGTCGTTTACGCGTTTCTGTGCAAGTTTCTGGATTATTCCTTACGGAAGGATCTGTGTCTGCTCAAATCCTCGGGGCTGCTTATCTGGTATATGCTCGTTCTTCTTAAGGAGATCGTGGAGGCGAACATTCAGGTTCTTAAGTTCGTGTATTCCCCCAAATACATCCCCGAACCGGCCATTTGCTATTTTAAGACCGATTTACAAAGCGGGTTTGCAAAAGTACTTCTGGCTAATTCCATCACACTGACCCCGGGTACAATTACCGTTTCGGTGAACGGTGATGAATTCTGTGTTCATGCACTTGATACATCCCTGGCCGAAGGGATCGAAGAGGGCGGATTCGTTCACATCCTGAGAAAGATAGAGGCGATGTGGTAAATGGAGCTGTTTAAGGTATTTCTGCTGGCCGGCATGGTCATCATATCGATCCTGATAATCGCGGCCATTATACGTTCGGCGATAGGTCCGAGCATGACGGACAGAGTTATAGCCGTCAATATGATCGGAACCATGACCATAGCGTTGATAGCAATGCTTACTATTTACATGGCTGAAGACTATCTGGCGGATGTATGCCTGATCTATGCCATGATCAGTTTCCTGGCGGTAGTCATACTGACCAAGGTCTATACCGGTATCTATCTGCAGAGGAAACAGATGAAGGCGGGGCCCGAAGCCATAGCGGATAACCTGGCGACTCAGCCGGAACTTGTGACCGCAGCTACCAGAGAGCAGGAACTTGAAATGCCATCGGAAACATCGTCGGACAGCGAGACGGAGGTGATGTCATGATACTCCCCAGACTGATAATATGCATAGTGCTCCTGTTTGCTGGATTGTTCATGTTCATATCCGCTACTATAGGTGTCAATAAATTCAAGAAACCGCTTAATCGTATGCATGCGGCTGCGATGGGTGATACGCTCGGTCTTCTCCTCATACTTCTGTCATTGGTTATTTGGAGGGGATTATCTTTTGTATCGTTTAAGCTGATAATAGTCCTGGTATTCTTCTGGCTGGCGAGCCCGGTGTCGGGGCATATCATAGCCCAGATGGAGGCTACTACCAACGAGGATCTCGGAGAGATAGAGGTACTTAAGCAGGATGAAGATATTTGAGACATTTTTGCTCATAGGGCTGATCATATGTGCACTGTCGGTCATGTTTACCAGGCGCATGCTGACCGCTATCGTGATCTATATGTCATACAGCCTGATAATGTGCGTGATATGGATCATACTGCAGTCCCCGGATCTGGCTATCACGGAGGCGGCGGTCGGCGCAGGAGTTACCAGTATCCTGTTTTTCGTGACACTCAAGAAAATAAACGGCTTCGGAGGAGAATCGGATAATGAGCAGGATCAGGGATAATTACAAATCCAGTCCGGCCGGCAGATTCGAGGCCTGGTATAAAGACGGATACGATCCGATGGATGATCGTATGGATATCCATATTCCGGCGCAGACCGCGGAGGATTTTGATCCGGCGGATGTGATCGCGGGGTTGGATCTGGAGGATACGGTATACGACAGGACTGCCAATAAGGCACTTCGTATATCCGGATACATATATAAGATACTTTCCCTGGTGCTGTGTGTCGTAATGATCGGAGTTCTGATCTGGATGGTACAGTATCTGCCCGCGTTCGGACAGCCTGATAACCCTGTAAATAACGAGGTCAGTGCACGTTATATCGGCAGCGGCGTGCAGGAGACGGGTGCGATCAATTTTGTCACCGGCATGATCCTGGATTACAGGGCTTTCGATACATTCGGCGAGAGCTGTGTGCTCTTTATCGCGACGATCTGTGTGCAGATACTGCTCAGATATGATGCCGGAGAGAAAGACCCTGAAAATATCAGACGCAGACATCAGGCAGCCACGGATCGTCTGTTTGAACCCAAAAACGACATCATTCTGCAGAAAGTCAGTGTTGTACTGGTTCCTCTGTTGTTCATATTCGGTATCTATATCATCTTAAACGGCCATCTCTCCCCGGGAGGCGGATTCTCGGGAGGAGCGGTTATCGGTGCAGGCCTGATACTGTATCTGTGCTCATACGGTTATTCGAAGACAGAGCGGTTCTTTACGGTTCGGACCTTCCGCATCATCTCTCTGGCTGCGCTCATTACTTACTGTCTGGCCAAGAGCTACTCGTTTTACACGGGTGCAAACCACCTGGAGAGCCATATTCCGCTCGGTACTCCCGGAGCGATCCTCTCGTCAGGACTGATCCTGGTGCTTAACATATGCGTCGGATCGGTCGTGGCCTGTACGATGTATGCATTCTATACATTATTCAGAAAGGGGGATTTCTGATGATGAGTATCAGTGTGCTTTTTGCCTCACATTTGGAAGAGACCGTAGCCATGATACTTTTCGGGATCGGATTTTCTCTGTTGCTGTTGAACCGTAATCTGATCAAAAAGATCATGGGACTCAATATCATGGATACCGCGGTATATCTCTTCTTGACAGCGAAAGGATATATCTACGGCAGGATGGTCCCCATTCTCACCGACGGGATCACAGATCCGAATGCCTATACCAACCCGATCCCCGACGGACTGGTCCTGACGGGCATCGTGGTATCCGTAAGCGTATCGGCACTGCTGCTGTCACTGACTATCAGATTGTATGACAGATATCATACGCTGGATCTGGATAAGATCATTATGGAGTGGAGAAAGGAGGAAGACGCCTGATGGACTTTCTCCGCAATCTGCCTTTCTTCTGCATAATGCTGGCAATGTTCACGGGCATAGTGTCTTCCGCTGTGAGCGGGCGCGCTGCACGCAGACTCACATTGGCCATGGTAACAGCGGTGCTGGTGATGTCAGCTCTGACGCTTGTCTATGCCGAGCAGGCGGGTGAGAGCATCACGTATCTGATGGGCCATTTCCCCGCACCGTGGGGCAATGAGATCCGGTTCGGTACGCTGGAAGCTTTTTTGGCTCTGTATTTTGCCATTATCATGCTACTGTCGGTACTCGGCGGATGGAGTCATGCGGTTATAGATATAGAAGCTGGCAAAGAGAATCTCTTCTACGTACTCATAGATCTGATGATGAGTTCATTGCTTGCCATGATATATACCAACGACCTGTTCACTGGATATGTCTTCGTCGAGATAAATACCATAGCCGCATGCGGAATGATCATGATCCGTCAGAACGGACACGGTATCGTGGCTGCGATCCGCTATATGGTAATGAGTCTGATCGGGTCAGGTCTTTTCCTGATCGGTATCAGTCTACTCTATGACGTGACGGGACACCTGCTTATGGTACCTGCTCACAGTGCCGTTGAGCAGATAGTTGCCGACGGGACTTATATCGTACCGTTGCTGGTCATCATAGTGCTTATCTCTGTAGGTATGGCGATCAAGAGCGGACTCTATCCCTTCCATTCATGGATCCCCGAGACGTACGGATATGCTACACCTACTGCCAGTGCGATACTGTCGAGTCTGGTGTCAAAGGGATATATCATTCTCCTGATCAAGATATTCTACAGGGTTATAGGATTTGATACGGTAATATCGAGCCATGTACTAAATGCGCTGTTTGCATTCGGTGTGATCGCGATGATCATGGGATCTGTTCATGCCATACTGCAGACTGACTGCCGTAAGATGATAGCATATTCGTCGGTTGCCCAGATCGGATACATATATATGGGAATAGGTCTCGGAACCAAGGCAGGCATGGTGGCTGCGGTATTCCATCTGCTGACTCATGCGGCTACGAAGTCGCTGCTCTTTATCAGTGCGGTAGGACTCTATGAGGTATCGGACGGCAGAACAGACTATCTGGGTCTCCGCAATGCCGCTTTTCGCAATCGCGTAGCCGGACTTGCCTTTTCCGTCGGAGCACTGAGTATGGTGGGTTTCCCGATGCTCTCCGGATTTATTTCCAAATACCTGTTTGCAACGGCAGCACTTGAGAAACCTCATAAGATGCTGATCACTCTTGCGGCGCTTATCATTTCCACGGTGCTGAATGCCATATACTTCCTGCGTCAGGTCGTTACGATCTATTCGGGCAGACCCGGCGAGGCTGTCAGCACCGGCAGGTTCATTAAGGAAGCCATTGCCGAATCCACATTCAGTGAGAGATTTGCATCCATAGCACTTGTACTTCTGAACCTGTTCCTCGGTTTGTTTTCCGAGGTAGTCATAAACCTGATCTCACGAGGATTGGATCTGTTTGCATAGTAAATGATGAACAATAACATGTTACTGTTAATACCCATATTGCTTCCCATTATCTGCGGGCTTGCGGCCGGCCTTTTCGGTAAGCTGCGCGTGCGTGCCAGATATAAGGGCATGGCCATAGTCGCCATGCTCGCAGTTGAGGCGATAGCCTCGATCCTTTGTCTGCGTATAGGCAGGTCACTGGTTGTCGGCAGCATAAACGAAGCTATCAGGATAGTTTTCCGTGTAGATGCACTGTCGAGGATGTTCGGTTCTCTCGTGGTGTTCGTATGGTTTCTGACCGGTATATATGCCTGCGAGTATCTGAAGAAAGATAAGCATTTTGACTCTTTCTTTGCATTCTATCTGATGACAGAGGGTATGATCCTTGCATTGGCTGAAGCCGGTAATATGATCACTTTCTATATGTTCTTTGAGATGATGACGATGCTCTCATTCCCCATGGTCATGCATGACCGGACACACGAAGCGATCCGTGCCGGCCTGAAATATATGTTTTATTCGGTGGCAGGGGCACTGATGAGTCTCTTTGCGATATTCATGCTGACACCTTACGGATACCTGGGAGACTTCAAAGCCGGCGGTATCCTGGATATAGAAGCTTTGACAGGACATGAGCAGGTATTGCTCATATCTGCACTGATGATGATAGTGGGTCTGGGAACCAAAGCGGGTATGTTTCCGATGCATGCATGGCTTCCGACAGCACACCCCGAAGCACCTGCACCGGCGAGTGCCGTTCTCTCAGGTGTGATAACGAAGACCGGTGTGTTAGGTATCATTCGGGGAGTATATTACTGTATCGGTTCGAGATTGCTGGCGGGAACGTGGGTTCAGCACACCTGGCTCGTACTCTCACTGATCACGGTCCTTATGGGATCGATGCTGGCATACAGAGAACCCGTACTCAAGAAGCGGCTTGCTTATTCTACGGTTTCGCAGGTGTCATATATGATGTTCGGACTGGCGATAATGAACTCCGTGGCATTTACCGGTGCGGTTTCTCATATAGTCTTTCACTCGCTGATCAGGACCACTCTTTTCCTGGTGGCCGGTGCGGTGATACATCAGACCGGACATACGAGAGTGGAGGAACTGCGTGCGATCGGCAAGGAGATGCCTGTGACAATGTGTAATTACACCATAGTATCGCTGGGACTGATAGGCATCCCTCCTCTGAGCGGATTCGTCAGCAAGTGGTATCTGGCAAGCGGAGCATTGATCTCAGGCACTTCCCCGTATTCATGGTTAGGTCCCGTGATTCTGCTGATAAGTGCTTTGCTGACCGCAGGCTACCTTCTTCCGATCACGGTACGGGGATTTTTCCCGGGAGTAAATTACGGAGTGGGCACTCCCAACAGAGCAGAGCCCGACATGATCATGTATTTACCCATGATCGTCATGAGCGTAATGACACTGATCCTGGGCATATATCCCGGATTCATTACGACAACGATTCAGAGCATAGCTACAGGCATCTTCTGATAATGATGCTCGTGCATGGCAGATAGATTTTCAGAGGTTAAAGATGGATCAACAGATTTTGATCATACCGGTGCTTTTCCCGATAATAATGGGCATTGCTATGATCATATTCAAACCGAAGGCGAAAGTGTACAGCCCCGTATTTATCGAGGGGATCGTTTTGATTAACAGTATCCTTGTGTGGACCATTCTATTAACGGGGATGGGCCGGGGCGACGGAGCAATACTCTTCAGGCTGGGATATGACCTGAGCGTATTCTTCAAGCTGGACGGTGCGGGCATGGTTTTCGCAGGGCTGGTGTCATTCCTGTGGCCACTGGCAACTCTGTATGCATTTGAATATATGGAGCACGGAGAGCATATCAGATCGTTCTTTTCCCTGTATACAATGACTTACGGAGTAACACTGGGCATAGCCATGGCGGGTAATCTCGTGACTCTGTATATGTTCTACGAGATGCTTACATTGGTGACTTTTCCGCTGGTGCTTCATGACCGTACCAGAGAGGCGAGAAGGGCCAGCCGTATGTATCTGTATTATTCCATCGGCGGTGCGGCGTGTGCCTTCATGGGCCTGGTATTCGTGCTGGTATACGGATCGACTGCGGACTTTACGCCGGGTGGAGTGTTCGGCGGAGGAGTACAGAATGTAGATCAGAATATATTGCTGGCAATGTACGTGCTGGCATTCTTCGGCTTCGGTGTGAAGGCAGCGATAGTGCCGGTTCAGAAATGGCTGCCTGCGGCTTCGGTCGCGCCTACTCCGGTTACGGCGCTTCTTCACGCGGTGGCTGTTGTCAAATCCGGTGCATTCGCGATCATCCGGCTTACCTATTACAGTTACGGTGCGGATTTCCTTCGTGATACATGGGCACATTATCTGACGGCAGCTTTTGTCATGATAACGATCATCTACGGATCGACGATGGCGGTGAAAGAGATCCACTTCAAAAAAAGACTCGCGTACTCGACGATAAGCAATGTGTCGTACATATTGCTGGGTGTGGTAATGATGTCACCCGCAGGACTTATCGCGGCATTTACTCATCTGGTCTTCCATGCATTTATGAAAATATGCTCTTTCTTCAGCGCGGGTGCGGTGATGCATAGTGCAGACCGCAATTACGTGTATGAGCTGGACGGGCTGGGCTATCAGATGCCGGTAACTTTCGCATGCTTCACGGCTTCGGCGCTTGCACTTATGGGCATGCCGCCTTTTGCGGGATTTATCAGCAAATGGAATATCGTGCAGGCTGCCCTCTCCGAAGGAGGGATACTCGGGATATGTGCCATAGTGATAATCCTGTATTCCGCATTGATGACCGCTATATATATGCTCTCCGTGACGGTGAGAGCTTTTCTGCCGGCTAAGGACACTGTCCTGACTGCAAATGAGGGTGTATCGGATCCCGGCTGGAAGATGCTGGTTCCGCTTGTGATATTCGTGATCGTATTCACTGTGATGGGTATATACTCCAAACCCCTGATGCAGTTCCTGGAGGAGATATGCTGACGGCGATACTCATATTGTGGCCGATGGCCGCAGCTATCATATGTTTCTGTTTAGGCAGGCGGTCTGAGAAGGCCCGCGATATACTTGCCGATATCGCGACCATAGCAGAGTGCGTGCTTATGATCGCACTTCTGGTGCGTTCGTTGCAGGGAGGATCGGATCTGTATTTAGGTCTGCCGGGATTATGCGGGATGGGACTTAATCTGACTCTTGACGGATTCAGGTGTGTATACGGGACCGTTGCCTCGCTGATGTGGGCGACGACCAGCGTCTTTTCGAGACAGTACTTTACATATTACGCTAACCGCAACAGATATTATCTCTTTAATCTGCTGACCCTGGGTGCAACCATGGGCGTATTCCTGGCCGCCGACCTTTTCACAGCTTTCGTATTCTTTGAGATCATGTCATTCACTTCGTTCGTATGGGTAGCACATGATGAAACGGGCAGTGCCATGAAGGCAGCCTGTACTTATCTTGCAGTGGCGATCATAGGCGGTCTGTTTACCCTGATGAGCTTGTTCATGCTTTATAACATGACAGGGACACTGACACTCTCCGAGATTCCCGAGAAGATCGCGGAGATCAGACAGGTGTGGCCACGCCCCTTTGTGACTGTCTACGGCGGTATCGTCACACCGACGAGACTGTATCTGACCGGTGCATTGGTCGCATGTGGTTTCGCTGCGAAGGCCGGTGTATGGCCTCTGCATATATGGCTGCCCAAGGCCCACCCGGTAGCTCCGGCACCAGCTAGTGCACTGCTTTCGGGTATATTGACCAAGTCCGGAATCTTCGGCGTCCTCGCGGTGACATGCAATATGTTCGCAGGAGATACCGCCTGGGGAAGGGCAATAATGTGGTTGGGTGTGATCACGATGTTTACCGGAGCTCTGCTCGCGCTTTTCTCGATAAATCTGAAGCGTACTCTTGCCTGCTCATCCATGTCTCAGATAGGATTCATCATGACGGGGATAGGAGCTTATGCACTCTCGCAGCCGGGCAGCGAGTCAGCGGTTCTGGCTACACGCGGTACTGTCCTGTATATGGTCAATCATTCGCTGATCAAGCTGGTTCTCTTTATGATAGCCGGTGTTGTATATATGAATATCCATAAACTTGAACTGGGTGACATCAGAGGATACGGCCGCAGGAAGCCTCTTCTGGCAGTCTGCTTTGCCATAGGGGCACTTTCGATCAGCGGTATCCCGGGTTCGAGCGGATATATCGCCAAGACATTGCTGCACGAAGCTATAGTTGAGAGCGGTGCGGGCCAAGTTATTGAATGGCTGTTCCTGCTTTGCGGCGGTATGACACTTTGCTACATGCTTAAGCTCTTTATAACTGTTTTTGTTGAAAAGAATCATGATGGTGAACTGCAGAAGCATTATGACGATCAGAAAGACTATTGGAATACGGAGAGCAGGATAGCCGTTGCTGTTCCTGCAGTCATACTTGCGGTGATGGGATTGTTCCCGTACCTGATAATGAACCGTGCGGCATATATGTCATCGCCTTTCCTCGGGATCACCCATGATGCGATGGGAGAATGCGTGGTAGTGTATTATGCGTTGCATAATCTGACCGGATCTCTCATATCGATCGCGATAGGATTGGTTCTTTTCTTCTTGATATTCAGACGTCTTGACAGAAATGTATGGCCGGAATGGCTGGATCTGGAGGACAGGATATATCGTCCGCTCATACTTAAGATATTGCCCGGGATCCTCGGATTCGTCAGTGCGATCACCGGTCAGATCACGGATGAGGCGATCATATTGCTTCGCAGGACCACACACAGACAGATATCCACGCGTGTACCGACCGGATCGATGGATGACCATCTGGCCGTGGAAGCCGGCGTGATCCTGGATCATATCTTACCCCACCGTGACGGAACGTCTCATATTCCCGAACTGGTTGAAAAAGAGGAGCGTGTAGCCCGTACACAACGTGTTATCTACGGCAGCCTGTCATTTGGTCTGATACTCGTGTGCATAGGCCTGATCCTCGTATTGATATATACTCTGGCTTCGGCGTGATCACATTAATGTATCATCGTAATGTGCGCGTTCACCGCCGATGTACTTCGGACGGACTCTGGCCGCAGTGATGTGTGCCTGACCGATCTCGTGATGCTCCAGTCTGACGGGTACCGCAACCTTCTTCAGATGCATGCCTATAAATGTATCACCTATATCTATGCCGGCATCGGCTTTGATCTCCTCAAGCGCAACCGGATCCTTAAACTGCTTATATGCGGTCGTGGCAAAAGAACCGCCGGCTTTTGGCTGAGGCACGACATTGACTATATCCGCACCGGGAACCGCGTCCCGTTCGGTTATGATGGCACGGTTTAAATGTTCACAGCACTGTGCTGCCAGATATATTCCCTTTTCTTGTGTGGTTTTATATATTCCTTTGAATACCGCTTCGGCGACTTCCAGATTGGAGTTGGAACCGATCCTGTCTCCGCATACTTCGGACGTGGAGCAACCGACTACGAGGATCTGTCCGCTTTTTAAATGAGCTTTTTCACACAGTTCCGTGCATACTTCTTCAGCCTGTCTGGTTATTTCTTCGTACATTTGATCATCTCCTTGATGCGTTTAGCTACTTATATATGGTCTATCTTGCTATTCTATCACATTTCCGGATAAACACATCTTAACTTTCTCAAATACCGTATTATAGGTTATAATTATCTACGTGTGACGTACTTGTATGCCGATGATGCCGCGAGATGGTATTGCCGACTGTCTACGAAAGGAAAGACATATGATTTCTTGCCCGAATTGCGGAGCCAATCCCAGATTTGACATAGCGAGTCAGAAAATGCTTTGTCCGTTTTGCGGTACTTATTCCGAGCCGACGGATGAACGTTATGCCGGTGCTGAGGGTGCCGATCAGCAGGAGGTAAACGGTGATTATGTCGGTCAGTCCGATCTGATGCAGGTGAAGATATATACCTGTTCGCAATGTGGAGCCGAGCTGATGAGTACCGACAGTGATGCGACAGCTTTCTGCAGCTACTGCGGTACACATCAGATACTGCAGGAGCGCCTGGATCTGAAGCAGCGCCCCGATCATATCATTCCGTTTAAGATCACCAAGGATCAGTGCAAGCAGATCTACGGGCGCAAGATGAAGAAGATGATCTTTGCACCGAAGGCACTGCGGAATCCCGGGTATATCGACGAATTCCGCGGTATATATATGCCGTACTGGTTCTATAATTTCGGCCAGAAGGGAATAATAACCATAAGCGGAACCAAGGAGCATCGGAGCGGGAATTACCGTATTGTGGATTATTATAATCTGAGCGTCGAAGCGGATAATTATTATACGGGTATATCTCATGATGCATCATCGTCATTCGAGGATAATATATCCGAGAGTCTTGCTCCCTATGACACTCATGACGCCATTCCTTTCCGTACAGCTTATCTGAGCGGATTCTATGCCGATATACCGGATACCGATGCGAAGACATATGAGCACGAATCTGCACTTATAGCAGCGGAGGATGCGTTCGATGAAGCAATGCAGTCACCGGGTTTCTCCGGCTATGATGTTTCATCCACCGGTGAGGACGGTAAGATAACCCGAACTCACACTAAACTTTTGTCCGCGCGCAGTGCCATGTTTCCGGTATGGTTTCTTTCATACAGAAATAAAGACAGAGTCGCGTATGCGGCTATCAATGCACAGACCGGCAAGATGATGGCCGATGTGCCTGTAGACGGAAAGAAGTATCTGCTTGCGACCGCCATTGTTACTCTTATCCTCTGGGCTTTGCTGGAAATGTTCAATATATCCTCCCTCAGAGAGATCGTGTTGACCGTTATGCTGATAGCATTGGGCGGAGCTCTGGTGTATGGCATGGTCCTTGACAAGCTTAGTTGTGATACGCAGAACCGCGAGTGGGAGAGAAACTTAAATGCCCCGGCTGTTACGGATGAAGAATCTGTTGCTTCCCAGCCTTCGAAAGACAAGAAGAAAAAGAAGAAATCAAGCGCGGTCAAACATGAGAAGAAAACCGGTCTTGGCCTTGGAGGCATTCTGATAATGTATGCTGTGCTGGTAGTCGCAAGTGCGATCGCGATCTTCCTGGATTTTTCTCCCGCTATACTGGTCGTGCCGGTCGTTGCGGCGGTATATTGCCAGTTATCCCTTTCGTCACTTAACTACAGGAGAGGCGTGCTCAGCAACTGGTTCCTGATGGGTTCGATGGAGATTTCGTGCATAATATGGCTCATCAACCCCTATAAAGATCCCGTATACTATGTATGCTGTCTGCTGATGACGATATGTGTGGTATGGTGTTTCTTTGATGTTCTGTATTATTACAATCAGCTGATGACGCGTCCGCTTCCTCAGTTTAACAAGCAGGGAGGTGATGATCGTGCATAAGAATAACGATAATGCAGTGAAAAAATTGCATATCCGCCGATTTATAGCCGCGATGACAGTATTTGCACTGGCTGTCATATTACCCTTCCGCGCAGCCTGTGCGTCGTCCGATGAGACACAGCAGTCCGGGTACTGGCGTGTCTATATAGCCGACGGAGCCGATCTGCTCACCGATATAGAGGAGGAGGAACTGTTCGGCGTCATGAAGCCCGGTACCGAATACGGGAAC
>JAEEGL014254086.1_pt1 | contig 17182 bp, 17 predicted proteins | sample 9134231 | NCBI WGS metagenome assembly JAEEGL01 (sample SAMN16246548, study PRJNA631951) | gut metagenome | biome: gut microbiome; feature: rumen; material: fiber-attached | host: Bos | place: Iran: Karaj | collected 2018-10
GTTCTCGATGTCGCCGAGGTCGCCGTTGCTCCAGTACTCGCCGGCGATACCGTCGGACTGTCCGCCGTACTGCAGGAACTCTCCGGGGAATCCCCAGTGTCCGTAGCATTCAAGCCAAGTGCGCATCCCGTTAGCGTTGCTCGCCTCGCGCAGTCCGCCGACGTAGGAATACGCGACCTCGTCGGCAACAAAACGGCGGAGGTCCCAGAGGAACCTGTTTGCGTCGTCGCGGCTACCCGCGCTCATCCCGAACAGAGCGGGGAGGTAAGGAGTAGGGTCGTAGCCGAAGGACGCCTTGAACTTCGCTGCAAAGTTATCGGTATAGTTCTGTCCACCCTTCTCATAGCTGTCGAGGACAGCATGCTTGATCGCCTTGCGGTGTTCCGGCGGAGTGCGGGCGAGAATCTTTCCGAGGTAGGCGTCGAAGTGCGCGGCAACGTGTTCGCGGCTCATCTTATCGACCTCGTATCCCGTCGCCTCTGGGTTGGCAGGACTGTTCTTCGTCCCAGTGGGCGCGGCGGCGAAGCGGTAGATCACCCAACGTCCTGCGGGAACCTTCCAGTCGAGGCGTCCGCCAGGCGCGACCTTCCCGGTCAGCACAACAGCCTTCGCTGGGTCGAGTGCCGTGCCAGGCAAGTTCGCGGGGTCGTCCGGCCACTGGTATTCGTTCCACAGCGGGAGCGGCGTCTCGAACATCTTTGCGAGCGACTTCTCGTATGCCCGCGCGACGAGCGGCGCGCCGCACACGGCGACACTTGCGAAACATGCCTCGTCCTTGCGGTTCGGCGTAACCGTTACGCGGAATCTGCTCGCCGTCGTCGGCTTGAACGACGCGAGGATTGGTGCATGGGGCGCGAAACCGACGCCGGAGATATGGTTGACACGACTGAACGGCATGTCGCAGAGCTTCCGCCACCTGCCGCCATCCTCCGCTTCAACGACGACGTTGCCGGATGCCCTGCCGGATGCGAACGCGAGTTCCGCGCCCTGCGCCGCGAATGGCCGTTTGGACGAGAGCTCCACCACGATCTTCTTGCCGCCCTTCGCGCGCAGTGAACCATTCACGTTCCCGACTTCCAGCCTATCCGCAAAACCCTGCGGCACCGGATAGGCGACAGCAAGGATGTCGCGTGCATCGCTGGCGGGGGCGCATTCGAACTTCGGCGCGGGCAGGACGACGGAATCCGCCGGGCCCTCGATGACAACAGAGCTGGAGACGACGCGGCGCATCGCCATTTCTGGTTTCACCCACGGTCCGCCGGACTGGCTCCAGCCCGGCGAATTGAAGAGGCCGATCTCAATGTCAAGCCGGCTCGCCGTCTCGAACGCCGTGGCGAGCGCCTTTTCCCATTCGGGGGAGAAGGTCTTCACGGGGCCTGGCTTGTTGCCGCCCTCGCCGATGTCGCCGATGTAGGCGCGGTCGATGCCGGCGCGTTTCATCGCCTCGAGGTCCTTGCGCACGCCTTCGCAGGAAACATTCCCTGCCATCCAGTACCAGTAGCAGCCGGTACGCACCTTGCCAAACGGGTCTGCAAAGTCGCGCGCCATCTCCGCGCGGGACGGATTGGTCGGAGCTTCACCGGTCGAGTCCGGCATCTTGTGGGTGAACTGGGCGTACGCCGCAACAACGGACATACCGCAGGCAATTACGATTCCGATTTTCATCTTCATATGTTTCCCTTTCGTGTTGGTTTTGGTGAAATCATTGGACTGTCCGGACATGAGGCTGGCTATCCCCTTTCGAATGCTCGGTGGGCGATGTCGCGGCGGTATGCCATGCCGTCGAAGCTGATCCCGGCGATGCGTGCGTATGCACGGTCCACCGCCTCGCGGAGGTTTGAGCCAAGCCCTGTCACCGACAGCACGCGACCGCCGGAGGTGACGACGGAGTTGCCGCCGTCGTCCGAAACGGACTTCGTCCCGCAGTGGAACACGATCGTGTCGTCCCCGGCACCCGAGTCACGAGACCCGAGGCCAGAAATCACCTTGCCCTTCTCGTAGCTCCCGGGATATCCGGCGGAAGCGACGATCACCGTGGCGGCGACGACATCCTTGACGACGACATCGTCCGGCTTGAGGCACCCCTGCGCGGCGTGGAGAAGCGCCGTCGCGAAACTTCCGCCGAGACGCGGCAGGACTGCCTCCGTCTCGGGGTCGCCGAAGCGCGCGTTGAACTCCACTACGTTCACTGTAGATCCGCTCTTCGCCATTGGCCCGTGCGGATTCGAGTTCTCGTCGTTCACCATGAGCCCCGCGTACAGGACGCCGCGGTACGTTATGCCACGCCGCTTAAGCTCCCGGACGACAGGCATGATGATCTTCTCCTTGATCATCGGAAGCTTGTCTGCGGTGACGACCGGCGCAGGACTGTACGCACCCATTCCGCCGGTGTTCGGTCCCTTGTCTCCGTCGAAGGCGCGCTTGTGGTCCTGGCTCGACGGCAGAAGCACGGCGTCGTTTCCGTCCACGAGCGCGAGTATGGAGCACTCCTCGCCGTGTAGGAATTCCTCTATCAGCACCTCCGCGCCCGCCGCGCCGAATTTGTTGCCGACGAGCATGTCGTCTATGGCCTCCTCGGCCTGCGCGAGAGTCTCCGCCACAACTACGCCCTTTCCGGCGGCGAGTCCGTCTGCCTTCACGACGACGGGGAGCCCGAACGACGGCAGCGCGGCCTTCGCCTGCGCGGCATCGGTGAACGTCTCGGCCATTCCAGTCGGTACGCCAGCCGCCTTCATCACCTCCTTGGCGAAGCGCTTCGAGCCTTCCATGCGCGCGCCGTCTGCCACGGGACCGAACGCCGTCACGCCGATTCCACGGAGCGAATCGACAAGCCCCTTCACGAGCGGGGCCTCGGGACCGACCACGACGAGGTCAGGATGGTTCATCGTCGCCCATGCCGCGATGCCCGCTATGTCGTCGGCGGCGATACCGACGTTCGTCGCGACCTCCGCCGTACCGGCGTTGCCTGGCGCACAGTATAGCTCGTGCCCTTCCTCGTCTTGTGCGAGACGCCACGCGATCGCATGTTCCCTGCCGCCGCTTCCGACCACAAGAATCTTCATGTCTCACTCCTTCGGAACATTGATCTTCTGCCCGACCTTGAGCGCGTCGCTCCTCAGCCCGTTGACGTCCTTTATCTTCTGCACGGACGAGTTGAACGCCTTCGCGATGAGCGAGAGCGTGTCGCCGGACTGGACGGTGTACTCGTAGCAAGGACCGCTGTACGCCTGCCGGGGCTTCGGCGTCGCGGAGGACGACTGGCCCTTCGGGGGCGGAGGAGGCGGCGGAGGCTGCATGGACGCGATCTTCTTCGAGAGGTCGCGGACAATCTCCTCGCGCTGGCGCTCCATCGCGCGCCTGAGTTCCGCGACGGTGCCCTTCAGCGCGGCGACCTCGGCACGGAGCGACGCGATCTCGTCGTTCACCGATTCGCACTTCCTCACTCTAGCGGACAGGCTCTCGTGGTTGGACGCAAGCACATCCACCTGCGCGGACACGCGCTGCATCTCCGCGACCGCCTGGTCCCGGAGGAACGAGCCCGTTCCCGCAGACTGCGCGAACGCGCCCCCCATCGCCAACGCGACTGCACCTGCGGCCGCCATCGACCTTGCCCTCATTGCCTTCATCGTCTTTCCTTCTTCCTTTCTTTTTAAGTTTAAGTCGCATTGCTACAGCACGAGTAGCGCGAGCCACGCTACCACCACCCCGATTACCAACACGAGGAACCTGTTCTGCCTGCGGTCAAGCTCCTCCTGCTGTACAGTCCTCCCGAACGTGCGCATCCCGCCGCCCGCTATGTAGTGGAAGAGCCTCCACCCGAAGCGTTCCCCCTTCGACGTCTCGCCGTGCGCATCGCGGTACGTGTCGAGGCTCCACGGAACCTTCGAGCGCGTGTAGGCGTGCGCGTCGCCGACCATTGACGTGTGTATGCCGCTCATTTCGGAAGCTTCAGTACCTGGCCCGTGCGGACGCGTCCGTCCGTAGATATCTTGTCCTTGTTCTCCTCGCGGATGCGCTTCCACGCGGATGTCCTGCCGTAGAACTTCTGGGCGATCTTGTAGAGCGTGTCGCCATCCTGCACGACGTACGTTTCGGGGATGGCGGCCTTCGCCGCCGCCTGCGCGGCCTTGGCCTTCTTCTGCTCTTCGGCGGCGGCCTTCTTGCGGTCCTTCGCGTCCGCGGCCTGTCCGGGAAGGAGTCCGGAGGACGAACCGAATCCGGCCTCCTCCGCCTCCGCGAGCGCATTCAGTGCCTTTGCGTCGTCGAGCGCGGTCGCGGCGGACGGAGTCTTCGCGTCGTCCCCTGTCGCATCGGAAACTGACACCTTCATGGGCTTCGCGCCGTCGTCCCCGTCGTCGTCAAGGAGGTCCTTGACCGAAGCGACGACATCCACGGGCTTGGACGGCTCTCCGTCACCGCCCTCCATCGTCGCAAGCAGCTTGCGGAGTCGCTCGTTCTCGCCCTTCAGCTTCGCAAGCGCCTCCTGCGCTGCAGCTAGCGAGGCGGACGCCTTGTCGCGATCGGACTTCAACTGTTCGATCTCGCGGCGAGCGCGCTCGCCTTCCGCTGCGATTGCCGCGTCGCCGATGAGCTTGTGCTTCTTCGCAAGCTCGTCCGCGACGTGCCTCTCGCACAGCGCAAGGCGCTCCTTCGCCATCTTCGCCTTGTCGCTGTCGGGTGCGATTAGCAGGTATTCACGGTAGTTGCAGAACGCGCCCAAGTAGTCGCGCATCCCGTCGAGCTGCAGACTCGCGAGCTGGAACCGCGCACTCGTGTTGCCGGGTTCCGCACGCACGACCTTCTCGAATCCCTTGGCGGCCTCGTTGAGCCGTCCTGCGGAATAGTCGCTCATGGCCGCCTGGTAAAGGCGTCCGGCGCGTTCCGCCTTAAGTTCTGCGGCAGTGCGCGAGTCGCATGAACAGAGAAGCGCGGCAAGAACCGCAAGGGCTATCGCCTTACTCGTCGTCTTCATCTTCCTCCTCCTCGTCTTCTTCGTCAAGATCCTCATCTTCGTCAAACTCGTCCTCGTCCTCATCATCGTCAAACTCATCATCGTCATCGTCGTCATCAAATTCGTCGGGCGTGTCGTCTATGAAGAAGTCGTCTTCAGCGGACGCTGCGACGGTTTCCTTCGGCTCTTCTGCAGTCGGCGTCTCGTATTCCTCTACGGACACCTCAACCGCCTCTACTGGCACCTCGCCTTCCGCAGGCTCCGCACCTTCCACAGGTGTCTCGCCCTCCACAGGCAGTTCGGGCTGTTCGTCCTTGATAGGCTTCTTGTATGATTCCGCCTTGAGCCTCGGATTGGAGCGCTGGAGCGTCGGATCGAACTCGTTGAGCTGCTGGAGGCTCGATATGCCGAAGTGGTCGAGGAACACCTGTGTCGTCCCGTAGAGGAACGGATGCCCAGGAAGCTCAGACCTTCCGACAAGGCGGATGAGCTGAAGGTCCATCAGCGTCTTGACGTTGGCGGTCACGTCCACGCCGCGTATCTCCTCGACCTCGCTCTTCGTTATCGGCTGGCGGTACGCGATGATGGCGAGCGTCTCGAGGGAGGCTCGCCCGAGGCGGCTTGGACGGTCGAGCTTGAGCATCGCGCGGACGTAGCGTCCGCAGCTCGGCACGGTCTGCAGGCGGTACGTACCGCCAGTGCATACGAGCCTGAACCCGCAGCCTCCTACGTCAAGGGCCTTCTCAAGACCCTTCAGCGCCTCGTCTATCTCGCGCGACGTGCACGTCCTGTACACGTCCATGACCTCCGCGTTCTCGCCCTCCTCGGGCTCTACCGCGCGCACCGCGTCGCGGATCTCCTTCGCGGTCAGCGGATCCTGGCTCGCGAATAGCAGCGAGCCAACGATCTCCTGCAGGCTGCGCGGCAGCGGAATCTTCACTTGTTCACTCATAGTCGTCGGGCCTTTCAAGCGGCTTGTCGTCCGGCTCCTCCCTCGACGGGAGGATCGTTATCTCGTGGAAAGCGGCGTTCTGGTAGACTATCACGCGGTGCTGCCTCAGCAGCTCCAGCAACGCGAGGAACGTCACGATTATCTCCCCCTTCGGCGCGTCCTCGTGGAACAGCGACACGAACGATATCTGCCCCTCGCGGCGCGCGCGGTCGAGGACGAGGTCCATCTTCTCCGGGACGGAGAACTTGATGCCCTTCAGTTCCTCGTGCGGAACTTCGTTCGCCCGCGCGAGCACCTCCTGGAACGCGGTAAGAAGGTCGTTGAGGTCGATGTGCGCGAGCGCGCCGCGAGCGTCCGCAGCGGTCTTCTCGAACTTGGGGCGTCCTCCGCCGTAGTCGAAGCTGTTCGCCATCATCGCCTCCATGGTCTCGAGGCGGATCGCGGCGTCCTTGAACTTCTTGTACTCGATGAGCTGGCGGACGAGGTCGAGGCGTGGGTCCACCCAGTCCTCGGCGGAGTCCTCGCCCGACGTGCGGCGATCCACCGGCAGGAGCATCCTGGACTTGATCACCATCAGCGTCGCCGCCATGACGATGAACTCGCCAGCGATGTCGAGGTTCAGCTCGCGGGCCTCCTCGATGAACTTCATGTACTCGGCGGTTATGTGCTCGATCGGGATGTCGTAGATGTCAAGTTCTTCACGGCGTATCAGATACAGCAGCAAGTCAAGTGGCCCCTCGAACACGTCGAGAGTCACCTTGTATTCGTCCGCGAATAGCTGTTCCTGTGCCATGCCGTCAGTTATGCAAAATCTCCAAACCTTGCAACCATCAGAGCCCCACCGCCTTGCGCACCTTCTCCATCTGCACTGCGGCCACCGCGCGCGCGCGCTTCGCGCCGTCACGCAGGATGTCCTCAAGCGCGTCGGGGTCCTTCGCGAGCTGCTCGCGCCTCTCGCGGAACGGATCGAACAGGCGGTGGTACGCCTCAAGCAAGGACTTCTTCGCGTGTCCGTAGCCGTAGTTGCCGGCGCGGAAGCTCGCAGCCATCGCCGCAACCTCGTCGGGCGTCGCGAAGAGCTTGTACAGCTCGTATATGGAGTTGCCCTCCGGCTCCTTCGGCTCCTCCATGGTCTTGGAGTCCGTCACGATGGCCATGACCTTCTTCTTGACGGACGGATCGAACAGCTCTATCGTGTTGTGGTACGACTTCGACATCTTCTGTCCGTCCGTGCCGGGAATCGTCGCAACCGTATCGGGGATGTAGGGGTCGGGAAGCTTGAATATCTCGCCGTACGCGTTGTTGAACTTCTGCGCGAGGTCGCGCGTCACCTCAAGGTGCTGCTTCTGGTCCTTGCCGACTGGGACGAGGTCGGAGTTCATGATGAGGATGTCCGCCGCCATCAGGACAGGGTACGCGAAAAGCCCGTGCGTCGCCTCGAAGCCGTGCGCCATCTTGTCCTTGTAGCTGTGGCAGCGCTCGAGGAGGCCCATCGGCGTGAGGCACGAAAGGTACCACGCGAGCTCCTGCACCTCAGGGACGTCGCTCTGGCGGTACACGATGGACTTCACCGGATCGAGCCCGCAGGCGAGGTAGTCGAGCGCGACGTCGCGCGTCGCGTCCCTGAGCGCCGCGCCGTCGCGCACAGTGGTCATGGCGTGAAAATTGGCGATGAACATGAAGTTCTCGCCCTTCTCCTGAAGGTCGAACATCGACTTCATCGCGCCGAAGTAGTTGCCCCAGTGCAGCTTGCCCGAGGGCTGTATCCCTGTAAGTACTCTCATGCCGTATATTATACCAAAATTTCTCGACCGAGAGGCTATGCGCACCTTGCTCGTCGGCGTTGAGACCTCGGCGCCCCTACGACTCGTACACGACCTTGTAGCCGATCTTCTTCGCGTTGTTGACGTCGCTCGCCATGCCCGGCACGAACGCGACGCCTTTGATTGCGGCGTTGAGGGCGTCCGTGACGTTCTTCATCACGGGACGGAAGTCGAAGCCGATGTAGGGCCATGTCTTCCGCTTCTGCACCTCGTCGAAGGCGGCGAACACAAGGCGCACCTTCACTGCCCCCGTTTTGTCTGGGATCGCCCCTGCGGGGGTGGGCGCGGGAAGCGCGGCCAAGAAGTCCCTGAAATCGGCCTTCGCGGCAAGGCCACCCATTGCGGTGGCGGCGAAGAGACCGTGGATGAAGTCGCGGCGAGCGCAATTTGTGCAGCTGCCGGCGGTATTGTATGTTTTGCTGTTCAATGTTGTTGTTCCTTTGTTTATATTTACTCTCTTGAGTTCTCCGACGACGCAAGAAACGCGGCGACGGCGTCCGGACGATCCGTATTGATGTAGTCCAAGCCAAGTTCCCTCGCAAGCCGCCATGCGAGTGAATCCGTATCCCCTGCGCTGCGGCGTTCGCCGCCATCGCGCTTGCCGTTACTGCCGCGACTACTATCAGCCTTCTAATGCTCATTGCCGACATTCCTTTTTATGGTCTGAAACGAGCGCGAACACGTCCGCGTTCGCGTCGAACGGGAAATCTTCTGGGAGGACAATATCAAGTCCGTTCTCCGTGCGCTCAAACGGGACTGCCTTGCCTGACGCAAGGTGTGTCACGGACTTCACCTCGGCTGGATTGAGGACGGGCACGACCTGCCGTCCACCGCGCTTCTCCCCGTCGTTCCACAGGCGGATGGCAAACTCTCTTCCGGTATTACGGTTGCGCGTGAACGCCCAGCCGCCCATGCGGTAGGGCGCGAGCGGACGCGTCTCGTAGATCGCCTCGCCGTTCACCTTGAGCCACGCACCTAGAGCGGCCATGCGCTCAAGCGCCTGGTGCGGAAGGCGTCCATCAGGCTGCGGTCCCACGTTCAGCGCGAGGTTGCCGCCCTTCGCCACGACATCTATCAGTGTGTGGACGATCTGACGAACGCTCTTGTACTCGTCTTCAAAATGATAACCCCAATGCTTGCCGATCGTGATGCAACTCTCCCACGGCACGGCAATCGGATGTTTCGGGACGGTCTGTTCTGGGGTGATGACGTTCTCGCAGGAACCGCCGGCTGTACGGTCCACCGAAATAAGCGCGGGATTGTACTTCCTCGCCTCGGCAATGATCTCCTCGATGCGGATGTCGAGGCCGGTCTTGCGCTTGACCTGTCCGCCGTCAAGCCAGAGAATGTCGATCGGCCCGTAGTCGCGCACGAGTTCAATGAGCTGGTTTTTCGTGAACTCCCTGAACCTCGCCCATTTCTCAGGGCGTTCCTTCACGTCGTACGTCGGCATCCGCGTGGTATAGCGCCCGATACCGTGGCCCTCCCAGTAATCCTCGTTGTACCAGTCCGGCTTGGAGAAGTACGCGGCGATTCCCAGTCCTTCAGCCCGGAACGCATCGAACACGTGTCGGACGATGTCCGCGCGCGGGTCGGTGGAAAACGGACATTCCGGCGACGTCACCTTGTACGCGGTGTATTTCGAGTCGTAGAGGCAGAACCCGTCATGCTGCTTCGTCGTGAAGAGAACGTAGCGGAAACCATTGTCCTTCGCCGTCTTCGCCCACTTGGCAGGCTCTAACCTCACGGGATTGAACGAGCGGATCAGTCCGTAGTACTGCCGCTTGAACGTATCTGCGTCATCGGTCCAATCGACCTCCTTGCGGCTCCACACGGCGTCCTTGTCGCTCAGTGGCCACGACTCCTTGATGCCAATCGTCGAATAGAGCCCGAGGCACATCATCAGCGCGAGCTTCTGGTCCTTGAACCTCTCCAGACGTTCGATCACCTCTGGTTCCTTGGGCTGTACATATCCCTTCGGAGTGTAGCCATGCCCCTCCTGCACCGCCTCACGGGCAGCAGTCATGGCCTTCTCCGGCCCGGCCAACGCGACAAAGGCGACGACAATGACAATTCCTGTAGCAAACTTCTTCATATTATTCTAAATTCCACTTTTGTTTTGACACAGAGGCAAAGAGAATTTGGTATATATTATACACCATTTGTCTGATTCCCGTCAAGGGGTACAAAAGCGTGTCGCCTCCGTCGTGTAAACGGATGACTGTGTCGCTCAGAAGGGGGAAATTTTGGTATAATATCGCGCATTGATGAAAGATGGAAGGACAGAGGTCGCGAAACTCGCGATCGTCGGCGGAGGAGCCGCCGGGATGTTCGCCGCCGCAGTCGCGGCGGAGCGACACATTCCGTGCGTCGTATTCGAGCGCAAGGCAAGGCTCGGATCGAAGGTGCTGATGACCGCGAACGGACGCTGCAACTTCGCAAAGGACATCACGCCGGAACAGTTCCTCAAGGACCTCCAGTGCGGTGGCCTCGCCAGGTACTGCGCGGACTTCGTCGCCGAGGCCGTGAAAGAATGTCCGCCAAGGCGCATCGTCTCTGGATTCAAGTCGCTTGGCGTCCGCGTGAAGCGAATGTCCGACGGTCGCGTGTTCCCTGCGGACGAGAAGGCGGCGACGATCGTACACGCCTTCGGCGACCTCCTCCGCGACGAAGAGGTGCCCATCGTAACGAACTGTCCCGTCAGGGAGATAGTCCCCGTCCGCGACGGACGCGCACGCCTCCGCGTCGTCACACGCGCGTTTTCCGTAGATGCGGAGAACGTCATCCTCGCCACCGGTGGAGTGAGCTATCCGAAGACCGGTTCCGTCGGCGACGGACAGGACTTCGCACGCACGCTCGGGCACACGATCGCGCCATATCGTCCGGGGCTTATCGGAATCGAGACTGACGACCCAGTTGTCGCGCGATTCGCCGGCCGGCGCTTCGAGGGCGAGACATGCCGCGTCCTCGACGGCTCGGGACGCATCATCTTCGAGTACAGGGGCGAGGTGGACTGCGAGACGTTCGGACTTTCCGGCGCGGCGGTCTATAACGCCCAACGCTTCATCGAGCACTTGGCCCGCGAGGGCGGCGCGGCGAAATCCGTCACGGTCGAAGTTACGATCGGCAGGGAATCCGTCAGCGTCCCCAACCCAAGGCCCCGTCCGCTCAAGGAGGCCATCGTCACCATCGGCGGCGTTGCCCTCTCTGAAATCGACCCGCGCACCATGCAGTCCCGCATAGTGCCGGGACTGTACTTCGCCGGAGAGGTCATGGACATCGACGGCCCCACCGGAGGATACAACCTTACGCTCGCGTTCGCGACGGCAAGAAAGGCAGTGGCAAGCATATCATGAGATACAAAAACATAGTGACAGGCACGTTCGAGGTCAACAGCCCGATAATTCACGAGAACGGCAAGGCCCTGCTCGTCGATCCCGGCGCGGATGCAGACCTCATCGCATCGGAACTCAGGGCAATGTCCCTCGTCCCGGCGGCGATCATCCTCACGCACGCGCATTTCGACCACATCGGTGCGGTCCCGGAGCTGCAGAGGCGATTCCCGGGACTCCCCGTGTTCATCAGCCGCGAGGACGCGAAGATCGTTTCTCATCCCTTCAACCAGTTCCCACCCGACTACCCTCCCGTATCCGAATTCGCGAATGTGAGGCCCGTGGACGAGCTTGGGGAATTCCTGAAGTCGATCGGATGGGATACGACCGTCGAGGTCATCGACACACCTGGACACACACCGGGCGGCGTATGCTACCTCTTCCCCGGGACCCTGTTCTCTGGTGACACGCTCTTCTGCGGTTCCGTCGGACGTACGGACTTCCCCGGCGGGGACATGGCGACGCTCAACGCATCGCTCGCGAAGCTGAAGAACCTTCCGCCCGAGACAACCGTGATCCCCGGCCACGGACCCGAGACGACAATCGGACGCGAGGTCGCCAGCAATCCGTTCCTGATCTAGCGGTCCCGCAGCTCGAAGGAGAACACGGTGCCGTCCTGGAGTTCCGCACGGAGCGTCCAGTTCGTGACGACTCCCTCAACGTCCACGCGGCGCAGATGCCGCTTCAGCTCGGAGACCTTCGGCTTCGCACGGACATAGAACCTGCCGCTCTCCTCAGCGTACAGCGCATCGAACGCCTTGAAGAACGCGGAAAAGTCCCCGCGTACAAGTCCGTCGAAGCGGGAGTGCCCCGGCAAGTCGGATATACTCCTCGTGACGGACTCGTCCTCGTTCGAATAGACGTAGTTCGTGGGCGTCGCGAAGAAGCACGTCTCGAACGGATCGACAGTGCGCCATGTGAAACTCGTGCCCGGACGTATCTCGTAAGTTCCCTTCGTCACATATTTCGCGCCATCGGCGGTGGTCTTCGTCTGGACGAACGTTCCGTCCACGGCGTTCGTGGAGGCAAGCCGCGCCTTCAATGGAGGCGGGATGTCCGTGATAAACCCCGAGAGGGCCGCAATCAGAACACAAGAATACCCGATGCGCATGTCGCATCCCCTTCCGTTATCACGTATGCAACCTCGCGCTCGCCCTTGCGCTCGAGCCTGAGCACGACCTCGTGCCTTGGCTCGATGACGTGTACGAACTTCATCTTCTTGACCATCTTCAACGACCCTTCGATCCCATAAAGACGCCTCGCGCGCTCCACGGCCAAAGAGAGCTGGACGACACCGGGAAGTATCGGACTGCCTGGGAAATGCCCCTGGAAGAACATCTCGTCGCCGGAGAACGAAAGCTTCACCTCATGGCAGTCGAGGAGACGCGCGACATCCGCTGCGAGAACCTTCCCCTGCTCGTTGCGCGGAAGTTCATCGACTATTCGGAAACGCTTTGGGACTGTCCCCTTCGGGAACACCGGCAGAAGCATCTTGCGAAGTTCGAGCGGAGTGCGTGGCGCGGTTAGCGAAGGCTTTGCGAGGACGCATCCGAGGAATTCGCCGTGACGTCCCGAAACCTTGGCAAGCGCACATTCCCCAAACCCGAGCGCACGGACCTTGCCTTCCATCTCCTCAAGGTTCACGCGCTCCTCGTTGATCTTAACGAGACGGTCGAGGCGTCCCATCAGGCGAAACGACCGCGCGTCCCCCGAAAGCTCTACGCCATCGCCCATGACGTATCCCTGCTCGAAGCTGTACGGGCTCCACACCCGTATCCTCGTGTCCGAACATTCGCTGACGTTCACGTCCGGGAACACCTCCCAGTCGAACGGCTCGCTCGACTCGCCGAAGCGTCGCCATGCGACTCCGCCGGTCTCGGTGGAACCGAATATCTGGCGCGGGACGACACCGAACACCCGCTCGGCGCGGTCTGAGACCTCCTTTGTCAGGAGAGACCCGGACGTCACGATCTCGACCACGGTGCGCGGCACGTCGTACTGGTCCGCGTACGCGGCGAACCTGTCGAGGAACGTAGGCGTAGTCACGAGCACCACGCGGCCGGACGACGACATCTTCGCAAGAAGCTCCTCCGGCGTGCGTATGACGTCTGGATCGGCCTTCGCGCCCAGCGCCTTAGGCAGCATGTCCATCCATAGCCTGCCGTACATGTGGTCCCATGCCACCGTTCCGAGGAACGAGAGGTCGCGCGCCTCCTGCGCGCCGAAGCGCCGGACGTAGAAGTCGCGATGCATGGCGACCTCCTTCGCAAGCGACTCAAATGTCTTTACGACCGTCTTGGACCTGCCTGTCGATCCTGAAGTGTTGAACACCACGCGGAAACGCCTGTCGCGATACACCTTCTCGCCGATCAGGAGAAGCGGCACGACTGCGAACGTGGCGAACCCCGCCCACCAGACGCCACACAGAAAAAGTGCGCCGTTGACGGCAGCGAGCACGGCGAGGACGACAAACCACAGCCAGGTAAGGCGACGACAGTAGTCCGTTGCGCCTTCCGGCATGATTCCGCCTGACACCTTCTCGGCGAAGCGTAGGCAGAGCGGCCTTCGCCCAGGAAGGAGCGAGAGGCCGAACAAGACGGCAAATACGGCAGCGAGCAACGACTCAGCCTTCGTTAACGATCTTGGATACAGCGGCGACAACGTCCCCGAACGTGCGGATCTTCTTGAACGTCTCGGGGTCCACCTTCTTGCCCGTCTCCTGCTGGAGGCGCACGACCAGATCGACGGCGTCGATCGAGTCGAGGTCGAGGTCGTTGAAAAGGTCCGTCTCGGGGACGAGCCTCGCTGGATCGACCTCGAATTCCGAGGCCAGTATGCCTTTGATTGTGCTCTCAATTTCCTCGTCGGTCATTGTCTCTGTCCCTCAATGTGGTCGGCGAGGGTCTTCACCGAATGGAACACCCTCTTGTTCTCGGCGGGATCTTTGGAGAACGTGATGGAGAACTCCTTCCTGATGGCCATGCCAAGCTCGAGCGCGTCTATGGAATCGAGGCCAAGCCCGTCTCCAAAGAGCGGCGCGTCCGTCTCGATCTCGGAGGGCGAGATGTCCTCGAGGTCGAGGCTCGAGACCACGATCTCCTTGATCCTGTTTTCGATTTCTTCTCGGTTCATGTTTCCAGTATTATACCATAAAAACTGTGACCTATCCGATTGCCTTGGCTGGTGCACCTGGAGGGACTCGAACCCCCACGCCGGAGCAGTGGAACCTAAATCCACCGTGTCTGCCATTCCACCACAGGTGCGTACCTTAAAATCGTCAGCGCTGCAACTTCTCCTTATGGCTGTAGAACACCTTCACCCTGTTGGAGAACGTCTGCGCCTCCGGGAAGGTAGAGGGGCTTGCGAGGGTCTGGAACCTCTCGAGGGCCTCGCGCTGGGCCTTGTCGAGGTTCGCCGGGACCTCGAAGACTATGCGCGCCGTAAGGTCGCCTGGATAGCCGCCGCGATGCGACGGCACACCCTTCCCGCGCAGGCGGAAGAGCTTCCCGTTCGGCGTCCCCGGAGGGAGCTTGAGCTGTGCGATCCCCTGCGGTGTCGGCACGTCCACCGTCCCGCCGAGCGCCGCGAGGATCGGCGAGACAGGGATGTCCACGCCGAGGTCGAGGCCCTCGCGCACGAAGATGTCGCTGTCCCTCACGCCGATGATGACATAGAGGTCGCCGTTCGTTCCGCCGCGCAGCCCGCCGCCGCCCTTGCCCGGAAGACGGAGCTTCGAGCCGGAATCCACGCCCGCAGGAATCTTCAGCGATATGTGGTGCGGCTTCGTGACGTGGCCGGTCCCGCGGCAGTTGCGGCACGGATGCTCTATCATGGATCCTTCGCCGCCGCACGACGGGCACGTCTGCCTGACCTGGAAGAACCCGGACCCGCCGATGACGACTCCACGTCCGCCGCATGTCTTGCACGCGACGCGCTTGGACCCCTTCGCAGCGCCCGTTCCGCCGCATTCGTCGCACTGCTCGGGAAGCGTTATGTCGATGGTGCGCTCCGAACCGAAGATCGCCTCGTCGAAGTCTATGTCGAGGCGAAAGGTCATGTCGTCGCCGCGCTGCGGCGCGTTGGGGTCGGCCGACTGGCGCGGACGCCCGCCGAAGAATTCCTCGAATCCTCCGAACCTTCCGCCGTGACCGCCGAAAAGGTCGCCGAACATGGAGAATATGTCGTCCATGCTCATGCCTCCCGCGCCGTATCCGCCCGCGCCGCCCTCGAACGCCTGGTGCCCGAACTGGTCGTAGCGCTGGCGCTTCTCGGGGTCGCGCAAGACGTCGTACGCCTCGGCGGCCTCCTTGAACTTCTCCTCAGCAGCCTTGTCGCCGGGGTTGCGGTCGGGGTGGTACTTCATCGCGAGCTTGCGGTAGGCGGACTTTATCTCGTCCGCCGTCGCAGTCTTCGCGACGCCAAGCACCTCGTAGTAGTCACGCTTGTCCGCCATATCCAGCCACTGCTCACTTACCCTCGCCGGGCTTGCCCGACGAGACCACTACCTGCGCCGCGCGCAGCACCTTGTCCTTCAGCATCCAGCCCCGCTTGGACTCGATGGAGACCTTACCCTCCGGCACGTCCTCGGACGGAAGCGTCGCTATCGCCTCCATGCGCTCGGTGTCAAGATCAAGCCCGACGGAATCGAACGGCTCCGCGCCGTGGTCCTCCTTCAGCGACTTGAGGAGCGTGTCGTAGGCGAGTTGGACCCCCTTTACGAATGGGTCCTCCTTGTCCTTCGCGTTTGCGAGAGCGAGCGCGAGATTGTCCACTGCAGGGAGGACGTCCTTCAGAATGTCCATCTCCGCGAACCGGTACGTGTCCTCGCGATCGCGCGCCGCGCGCTTCTTGTAGTTGTCGAAGTCCGCGAGCGTAAGCGCATAGAGAGTCTTCCAGTCGGGCTCCGAAGGCTTCTCCGGCTCGGCGGGCTTGTCCTCGGCGGGCTTGTCCTCGGCGGGCTTTTCGGGTTCGGCGGCGTCGCCGGTTTCGCCAGTTTCGCCGGTCGCGCCGGTCGCGCCGGTCGCGCCAGTCCCTTCACCCTTGACGGGCGGGACTGGCGTTTCAGGCGGGACTGGCGTTTCGGCGGCCGCTTCTTTCGCTTCTTCTTTCTTTATTTCTTCTTCAGCCATCACTCAATTTTACACTTTCAACTTTACACTTTACACTTTTAACTTTACACTCTCACTTGCCCCGCCTTCGCGAGCATCTTCGCCTCAACGGACTGGATCTCGGCGAAGCCCTGCGAGCTGTGCGGGTTCAGTCCGTTGGACGCCTCCATCGAGCTGTCGGCCTCGTTGTAGATCGTGGCCTTGAGGCCCTTGAGGGACTCGAAGAAGATGTTGCCCTTGTACAGCCCGAGCGTGACCTCGGCAGTCGCCTTGTCCGCCCATACCTGGATCGCGGCGCGCGCCGCGCGCGTTGCGGGATCGAACCAGCGCCCGTCGTAGATCTGGTCCGCGACGAGCTTCGAGAGCTGCTGGAAGAGCAGCGTCGAACGGCGGTCCATGATCCCCTCGTAGATGTACTTGAGTCCCCAGCCCAGCACTTCCATTCCAGGCGCCTCGTATACGCCGCGGCTCTTCGTGCCGATGATGCGGTTCTCGAGCGCGTGCTTCATCCCGATGCCGTTGCGCCCGCCGATCTTGTTTGCCTCAAGCATGACTTGGTAGGGCGTCATCTTTCTGCCGTTCACGGCCACGCAACGCCCCTTGACGAAGGAGAGCACGATCTTCTCGACCTTGTTGGGGGCCTTCTCAGGCCATACGCCCATGGTCGGCTTGACTATGCGCATGGACGTCTCCATCGACTCGAGATCCTCGGCCTCGTGGGACAGTCCGGCGAGGTTCGCGTCGGTGGAATACTTCTTCTTGGTCCCCACGAAGGCGACGATGCCTCTCTTGGCGAGGAATTCCACCATCTGCGTACGACCGGGGAACCTCTTGAGGAGATCCGCGTCGCGCCAGGGGGCATACACGCCGAACTTCGGGTCAAGGACGTTCGTATAGCGTTCGAAACGCATCTGGTCGTTGCCGCGGCCCGTGGCGCCATGCACCAGGGCGACGCA
>JAEEGL010003517.1_pt1 | contig 17181 bp, 4 predicted proteins | sample 9134231 | NCBI WGS metagenome assembly JAEEGL01 (sample SAMN16246548, study PRJNA631951) | gut metagenome | biome: gut microbiome; feature: rumen; material: fiber-attached | host: Bos | place: Iran: Karaj | collected 2018-10
GTTCGAGCAAAAGGGACTGGCGGCGCTGGTCAACGGCGAGCTGTCCGCAATGGCTCCGAAAGACAACGCGCAATCCGCAAAAACGGTGAGCGCCGATCCCGATGAAGAATCGATCTCGCTCTCTGCGATCGCGGCGGTTTCTGAAAGCAGCGAGCAAAAAGAAGAAGCGATCTCCGCAGATCCATTAGACTCCGAGCAGATCGCACAGGTGAGTTCAGTCGATCCTAAAGAGGTGAGCCAGATCGCACAGGCGGGATGGGAAAAGTCAGAAGGAATGACGCATCTCGCTCAGGCGGGACGAGCAGAGTCAGAAGGATCGGCTGAGGACGCTCAGGCAAAACGCGAAGATCCTTCTGACATGGACGAGAACGCTTTTGCAGACGAGGAGATGTCGGACGTCTACTACGATCCCCAAATGCCGCTGGCTGAGGCAGACAGGCTCGAACATCAGCGCGAAGAAGCGCGAAAGGCGATGCGAAAAGCCAAAGCTGAGCTCGAAGGGCAGGGGAGCGACAAGCCGGATGATGCGAAGGACAGCACAGCCTCGATCTTAAAGGGGGCAGAAGATGCGGTGGCCGCCGCAATGGCCGCAGCGCGATCGCTGACCGGCACGCATTCCGCCTCCTTTACGAGTTACAGCGATCTCAGGCGCGACGCCCTTCTGAAACAAAAGATCGCACCGGAACCAGAAGCCCCTGCGGCGCCCGAAGCTGCGGCTTCACCTGAGCCTGTGGTCTCTGAGGCGCCTGAAGCTGCGGTAATGCCCGAGCCAGAAGCCTCGAAGGCGCCGGAAGCAGCGATCTCTCCAGAGCCTGAAGCGACGGAAGCCCCTGCGGCGCCGGAAGCCGAATCCCAAAAAGATGCGGAGCCCGAAACCGAAGCGCCTGCAGAGGAGCCGGAGAGCCCGCCTGAGCCCGAACCGAAGGAGAATGCCGGGACACCCGAGCGGAAGCTCCCGCGCATTGTGGGCTTCGACGATCCCAAAGGTTCAGAAGAGAGCGCGCCTGCGCAAAATGAGGAAGCGGACGCTCAGCTGAAGATCGATCTGCAGGGCAGCAAGGCGTTTCGTTCAGGCAAGCTCCCGCGCATCGTGGGTTTCGACGATCCGAACGCCCCCGAAGAGCCTGAAAGCGCAGCCCCGGCAGAACCCGATGCCCCAAAGGAAGACGCGCAGACCGCAGCGCCCGCTGACGCTCAGCCGAAAGCGGATCCCGCAAACCTGGCCGAAGCCGCCAGTGAGGAACCTGAATCCAAGCCGAAGCGGAAGCGCAAACCCAAACCGAAGGTGACGGAACCCGAACCCGTGGCGGAGCCTGCGCCCCCACCCAAGCCGTTCTGGGAACCCACGGAGCGCTGGACCTTCAGGGATGCTGCAAAAGCCTTTGCGCTCCTGGGCAATGTCAAAGCGCTCGGCGTCTGCACCGTCATCTTTTGGATCGCTTTCACTGTACTCGGGCTGATTCAATGGGGCGCGTCGGCTCTCGCTTCTTTGCCCCCGCTCTCTCTCCTCTGCAAGCTGCTCGGATCCGCCGATCTCATGCTCGCCTACACGCTGGTGATGGCGGTTTTCACGTCGCTCTTTCAAAAGCGATTTGTGGATGAGGCGCAGGTTTCGTTTGAGGAAGCGAGCCTTTGGGCAAAATCGAACGCGCGCAATGTCATGGGCCTCGGCGCTTATTGGATCGCGGGCTATGCGGCGCTCATCGTGGGGAACTTCCTTCTGGGATTGCTCGGGAGATTGCCCTTTGCGGGATCCCTCTTTTGGGGGCTCTTCTCGCCGGTCATCGCGCTCTCGTTCGTCTTGCTGGGGGCTTTGGTGATCTTTGGTCTGCTCGGGATCCCTCTGGCGCTCCCTTCGATGTACCGCGAAAACTTAAACGCGCGCCAAACGCTCTCTTCGGTTTGGAAGCTCGTAAAGCAAAAGCCGCTTCAGATCCTGGGGACGCTGCTCGGTTTCTCGGGCTCGGTTTTATGCGTCTCGCTCGTTTGGATCGTGCCCGTCTGGCTCATCGGCGCCGCTGCGGGCAATCCGGCTGTAAACGCGGGGATGGGCGACGATCTCTTCCTGCTGTTTAAAGAACTCCCCCAGGGATTCTTTAGGCGCAGCGTCGATCTGCTGGTCTCGCCCCATTTCGCTTCAGCAACGCCCGATCTTTCACACAGCGTGGGCGCCCTGCTTGCGGGAGTCGGGTTCTGCCTTCCGTATGCGCTCATCTCCGCGCTGCTCTGCGCGCTCTGCGCCGGGGTTTGCAACATGTTGTACTGTGTGGTCACGTCGCGCGAAAAGCCAAAGCCCGCCCCCGCAGAAGATCCTGCCCCCCAAAACGGCCCTTCCATCATCATCCGCTAAAAAAACGCCCCATGCTTTCAGGCAAGGGGCGCTTTCTTTTGGCGGGCTTTCAAAAGACGTCCGGTTTTTTAATCCATCTGAAAGAGATCGATCGCGTTCTGACGGGTTTCGCGCGCCGCCTGCTCGGTGGGAATGCCGCGCAACATCGCAACGTAGGCCCCCGTCTGCACAACGTAGGCGGGCTCATTGGTTTTTCCGCGATAGGGCACCGGAGCCAGGTAAGGCGAGTCGGTTTCGACCAGATAGCGATCGGCGGGTACGAGGGGCACTGCGGTTTTGAGCGCCACCGCATTCTTAAACGTGACCATCCCCGAGAAGGAGAGATGCAGGTTTAAGGCGAGCGCGATCTGCGCTTCGTCTGGACCGCCCTGGAAACAATGAAGCACGCCGCCCTGAGGCACACCGACCTCGCGCAAAATGGCAAACCCGTCGTCAAAGGCCTCGCGAAGGTGAATGCTCACGGGTTTCTGAATCTGCCGGGCGACATCGAGCTGCGCTGCAAACGCATCCTGCTGCTGCTTTTTGGGGGCGAAGTCGTAGTAATAGTCGAGCCCGATTTCCCCCACGCAACGGACGAGATCGCTTGCCCAAAGTTCGCGAAGTTCGCTCTCAGCGTCCCGCCCCCATTTGAGGGCCTCGTGCGGGTGTAAGCCCGCCGCCGGATAGAGGTGATGCGGGGCGCTCTGTGCCAATGCGAACGCCGCCCGCGAACTTTCGGGATCGTTGCCCATGCAGAGGATCTTGTCGACCCCCGCAGCCGCTGCGCGCGCGATCACTTCGCTCGCGTTCGATTGAAACTCCGCGCTGTCGAGATGCGCGTGACTGTCGCACCAAAGCGCAGGCGCGATGATCGATTCTGCCATGATGGAAGCTCCCTGAACGGACAAAACAGAAAATGCTGAAAGGATTTTAAAGGCTTTTCAAAAAGAGGTGAAGCGGGGCTCTGAGCTTTAAAGGGACTGAAAAAACGAGGCGCGCCAGGGCATTGGAGGCCAGGGCGATCGTTTGTGCGGGGCCGATCAGAACCAGCCGAACGCTGCGCCGAGCGCGATCAAGACGCCGATCAGCGACTCTCCCGCGATGATCCCGCTCGCCACGGGGATCGTATATTCCTCCGCCAGCTTGGGCTTCTTCTTCTCGAGCACCACTGCGATGATGGCCCCCAGAAACATGGCGAACGCGTAGAAGAAATGGAAAGTGAACGCCATGCCGAGCCCCATGGGGGAGGGCACAATCCAACGGATCTTTTCGGGCAGCATTTTGGCGATGAGCGGCAACAAAATCCCCACTGCACCTCCAATCCACAAAGCCATCTGCGCCGTTGGGTGGATCGAATCAAACCCGTTCGCGAGCAGCTCCGCCACCCCTCTCCAGGTCTGCGCTGCGGGCGCGGGGAACTTATCCGTTCCAAGCGATGCGGCATCGGGCACGATGATCTGAAATGCGCCTACGGCAAACAGGGTTCCAAAAAGGATCCCGCAAGCCTGCGCGAGGAACTGCTTGCGCGGATTTGCGCCGAGCAGATAACCACTCTTGAGATCCGTCAAAAGATCCGCCGAGGAGTCCGCAACCCCTGCGGTAATGCAGGCCGCCATCAGGTTGACGTTCTGCCTGCTTGGGCCCGGCAGAGATCGCGGCGTGATCGCGCCGTAAAACAACTGGGTCACCTTGCCCATCGCGCCCACGGGCGTCGTATCCGTCTCTCCCGTTGCACGGCACGCGACGAGAGCCAGGAAGAACGACATGACGACGCCGAGCACGCCCATCCAAATCGGCATGTCAAAGGCGACATTGGCGATCACGACGACGCCGATCAGGCCGATCGTTGCGCCCGAAAGGAACCAGGAACCCGGAACCTCGATCCGCTCGATGGGATCATCCGTCTTTTCTTTCTTGCGCGAGAAGATCGAACTCAAACCCGAGAACGCGCGCAACGCGGTCTTCCACTGCAACGCGAAAGAGAGCAGCCCGCTCGTCACCATGCAGGCCACGCCACCCCACAGCGTCCATTTCACCATCTCGCTGTACGCCAGGCTTTGAATCACCCCCTGGTCGTGCATGATCGGGACGAGAATCCCCCAGCAGAGGATCGCGCCGATCAGCATCGAGACCGCCGTATGCAACCCCATGATGGCACCTGCAGCGATCATGAGCGCGCTCGGCTCCATGGAGATGGTGTATTTCGCCGCCGCGCTCCCGAAGATGGGAAACACCTCGGGCAACCACCCCAAAATGTCGCGCACCACCGCCAGTAACCCGCCAAACAACGCCGCGAGGCCTAGCGACTTGGCACTGCGCGATGCCTTCTTTGCTGCGTCGGGATCGAGCGCCGCTTCCGACTCGCCCTCGGGCAACTTGCCGTGATCGCCGTGGAGACTCTGAAGCGTGGTCGCCGCTGCGATGCCTGACGGAAATTTTAATTGCTCGATGTTGATCATCTGGCGCTTCATGGGGATGGCGAGTGTCACGCCCAGGACCGCCAAAAAGAAGATCCACGCCATCAAAAGCCCCGTGGGCATCGATTGGTTTTGAAGCAACATCCACGCTGCAATGGCCGACACCAGCGTTCCGCCCGTGGAATATCCAGCCGACGACGCCGTGGACTGCATGCAGTTGTTCTCCAGAATCGTCATGTCGGTCTTGGCCAGCCCCACTGCACGCGCCCCCTTCCAGATGGAATACGACAGAATGCACGCCGTGATCGCGACACCTAACCCCCATCCCGTCTTCAGACCCACGTAAATGTTGACCAGCGACATGAGGGAGCCGAGCGCCCCTCCCATCAGCACCGCCCGAAGCGTGAGCTGCTTCATCTGATCGCCGCGATAAACGTTGTGATACCAATGCTCCTCGAGTTCCCGAGGCGTAAGTTTTGTGGCAGGGGGTTCCGGCATCGATGGCCTCCATTTGGATGAAAAAGGGGCGCTTTACTCCATCGAGGCGGTTTTGGGAAGTTTTTGGGGAGGATGAGGTGGGGAGGGGATGGCTTGGAAGGTTGGAGGATTATTGGGCGGTGATGATGAATTCTACTGTGAATGCGCCGAATTTAGATTTGTAACCACCCACCTGGAAGACTTGAACACCTGGGCCGACTGCGATGTCGTTCAGGATAGGACGGAGATCTCCGCCGGAATCGTCGTCGGACACATGGACGCCAGAGCCAGAGCAGCCTGCACCCAAATAATGGAGCATTGAATCGAAGGTTTGCTCCGTTACTTTAGCTGTGACCTTCCAATTTTTTCCATCGGGTACGATCAGAACGTAGGTTGTTCGACCCAGCGATACGATCGAACTGCTGAAACGTTGTGGGTGATCTTTATCACCGAGTACGGGCAGAATTCTCGTGTAGTCGTTGCCGCAACCCGAGTCGCAGGCATCGCCTACGCCATTGGAATCTTCGTCTGCTTGATCTGCATTGGAAATCGTCGGGCAGTTGTCGCAAGCATCAGCAACGAGATCGCCATCGGTATCGACCTTAGTTTGCCAATTCATACCTTCGATGACTGTGTGTGCACTTCCTTCGACAGGTAATTCGCAGAGATTGGTGTAGGACGCCTGAACGTTTCTTGATGGTTCATTGCAGTACGTTGTGCCAGTATTATGGGTGTGCACCGTTAGATTGTCACAGCTTGTGGGAACGTAAGTATATGTAGAATAACGGTAAGTCCTTTTCTGAATAGGCTTACTCGTTGCGCTCGGATTACAGATAACCTCTTCCATTGTTGTTACACATTCTTGATACCAGCGGACTGTATATGTTGAGGTAGTACCTGATTGATTCGTGCAGGTCAGTGTATGTGGGGTGTTGTTATTGTAATGAGTGCCAACTTCTGCATTACAGTAGTAGTTAATGGCTTTGCGTGAGTATGTTGCACCGCCGGGACAAGTATCGCTGACATTCTTTGCACCGTCCCCATCGATGTCATCACTCTTACAATTCGTACAACTTTGAGGAACACCCTCATTATCACAAGAATCGCCGATTCCATTGCCGTTGGTGTCGCGTTGAAGTGGGTTGGCAGTTCCTGAGCAGTTGTCGCAGACGTTGCCCCAACCATCCGTATCGTCATCTTTTTGGTCAAAGTTGTAGTCGTAGCGGCAGTTGTCGCAGTGATCGCCGCTGCCGTCGCCATCGCCATCTTCTTGGTTGCCATTCGGGAAATAAGGGCAGTTGTCGCTGGCGTTGACCCGACCGTCGTCGTCGATGTCATTGTCGCAAACATCGCCGATTCCATCACCGTCCAGATCGCATTGCTTGGCGCAGATTTCCGTGCAGCTTTCCCCTGTACAATCTTCAGGCTTGCTGCATTCGCATGCTTTGGGATTGTAGGTTGTTCTGCAGTTGTCTTCTCGGTCAGGTACGCCGTCGTGATCGTAGTCAGGATCGAAGAGTTCGCATTCGGCCCATTGTTCATGGGTATGCGTGCAGCTGCCGTCCGCATCTTTGACCGGGCAGATGGTGTTGTTGTTGTAGCTGCCGTTCTTCTTTTCGAGATCCTTTCTTAATTTCCAGGAAGCACCGCAGAGGTTGGCATCTTCGAGATTGATCGCGACTTCTCCCGATTTATTGAATGACTCCGGAAGACCCTGGATTTCGCTCAGGTTTGCGCGGGCAAAGTTGGTGCCGATCACCTTGATGTTCGCCATGGCACCCTGAGAGAGATCGGCGCCCGAGAAGTTGGTACCAGTGAAGTTTGCGTCGGTCCAGGTGGAGCCGGGGGCGTCGCTGTTCATGAAGTTTGCGCCGGTGAAGTTTGCGCCGGTGAAGTTTGCGCCGGTGAAATCACCTTTGTTGGCCTTTGCGTTCTGAAGATCGGCGCCGTGGAAGTCGGAGCGGGCGGCTGAAACGGCGAGCATCGAAGCGTTTGTAAACTTGCCGTTGGCGAAAGAGGCGGCGGTCAGCTTGGCCTGATTCAGCTTGGCTTCGGTGAAATCGATCGCCGGGGAGTCGCCCTGGGATGTTCCGCTGCTCTCTTCGGTGAGCGCGTAACTTAAGTCAGCGTTATATAAATCGGCTTTCTTAAATGAGGTCGATTGATCCAGTTCGCAATAGCTCAGATTGGCATTGAGCAGGATTGCGCTTTCAAAATTGACCGCCTGGAGTTTGCCGTAGCTCAGGTTGGCTTCTTCCAGATTGGCTTCTTGCAACTGAGCTTTTTGGAGTGCGCTGTAGCTTAAATTGGCACCTCGCAGCTGGGCTCTGGTCAGGACGGATTCGTTGAGTTTCATGCCCTGAAGGTTGGCTTCCTGGGCGTTGATTTCTGAGAGCTGTGCTCCGGTCCAGGTCAATTCCTTGAGGCGCAGGTCGCAGCCCTGGAGGTTGCTGCCGGTCATCTTCACGTTGTTTAAGCAGGCATCTTTGAAGCTCATGTTCTCGAGGTTCAGATGCTCCATTTCGGCGTTTGCGAGATTGGCGCCTTCGAAGTTGCAGTCGATGAGGCTTGCAGAGTTGATCGTTACGGTGATGGTCTCGGTCTGAGTCTCTGTACCCGCATCGCCAGCATCGCCCGCATCGCCCGCATCCGCTGCATGACCTGCATCGGTTCCCGCATCAGCTGAACCACCGCTGGGGTTGGCGGGGTGAGTCACTGTATAACTGTAGTCGTAGTTCGAGATGTTTGAGCCTTCGAGATTGGCGTTCTTAAAGCTGACGTTTGTCCATTGGGCGGAAGCGAGCTTGTTATTGCTCATCAGTGCCGCAGTAAAGTCCGCCTGATCGATTTGTGCGTTCCACCAGATGCTGTTGGTCAAATTTGCGGACGCGGCGTTCAGGTTTCTGATTTGAGCGTCGGTCAGGGTGGCATTGGCCAGATTGCTTTCGACCCAGTTGCCATCCACGATGATGGCGCCTTTAAATATTGGATTGTTGGCATTCACGGCAGCTTCCGGGTTATTCAGCTTGTTGAGGCTGACGCGGTTCAGCCGGGCTTCGGTGAAGTTCGGATATTTGATTTGGGTGTCGGACATATCGACGTCATCAAAATGCACCTGGGCAAAGCTGGTCACTTTGGTGAGGTTATGGCCCGACAGGTTGGCCCCTGAGAGCGCAAGGCAGGTGAGGTCAACGGTGTTCCTTGGGTTTTCGTCGGTCAGATGCTCGATCAGGTTTTCTTTGCTGTAAACGCCGTTCTGGGCGCCCGCATGCAGCCAGTCCGTGGATGAAGTAGCGGTGTTGACCGTTGCATCTTCAAAGTCGGCATAGCAGATGATGGCCGTTGCGGTTGAGAGATAGGCCTGAGACATGCTTGCCTGGCGTAAATTGGCGTTGGTGAAATCGGCTTTGTGGGCGGAAGTGCCGATTAACCCCGTCAAAGTGGCCTGCTGCAGGTTGGCATTGCTCAAATTGGTGCCGTCCAGCCAGGATTCCACGGGTTCGTTGTTGACATCATTTTCGCCGCGCTGACCGCCCAGTCGGCTGCGGGAGAGATCCGCATTGCGCAGGTCGGTTTGCGTCAAATCGACGTTCGTCAGGTTGGCATTCTGGAAATGTCCGTTCTGCAGATTCTGATTCGACAGATTGCTGCCCGTCAGATCGGTGAAATCGAAGATCGTGTTTTGCAGGTAGCTGGTCGTGAAATCGAGTCCGCGCAGCCGGGATTGCGTGAGGTTGGTGTTGCGCAAATCGGTGGACTTGAAGAGCGCGTTGCTCAAATCGACGCCGATGAGGGAGGCACCGCGAAGATCGACGCTCGCAAAATCGGTGATGTAGCCGGAATTGCTGGCAAAATCGGTATTTTCAAAGATCGCGTTGTCGAGCTCCGCAGGAATGCAGGTGGGAAGGGAAGGCGTCTGGCAGGGATCCGTTTCACCTGCCGCCAGGTTGGCTTTCGCGGTGCAGCAGCCAAAGAGGACGCCGTTTAAGGTCGCGTTGGTGAAATCAGCGTTGTGCAGTTGGGCATTTCGCAGGGTGGCGCGGCTGAGATTGGCGCCCTGGAAGCGGGTGCTGGCAAAAAGACCGCTGGTAAAGTCACTGTTTTGGGCCGATGCAGAAGTGAGATCGGCGTCGGTCATGTCGACCAGAGCCTTCATTTGATCCAGGCTGGCACCCTGTAACTGGGCGTGCTGTAAGTTGAATCTGCGGTCGATCTTCTGGTTCTTGCATTGGCCGTGGCCCGAGCAGTGGCTGTTGTTTTCGCATCCGATGGGGGATTTGGCCGGAGACTGATCGCAGAATGCGAAGCCGGTCCAGCTTTGAGACAGGTTTGCGCCTTCAAAGTTGACGTAGCTCGCTTCGGTGCCCGTCAGGTTGCATTGGGTCATTTGCGCCCCTGCAGCCCGGGCTGCGAGGTTGCTTTGTGCGACGTAAAGCTTGGCGGCCGAGAAGTCTGCCTGATCCAGAAGTGCGCGATCCAGGATCGTGCCTGCAAATGAAGTCCCGTTGAATTGGGCGTTTTGCAGGTAAGCGCCGGTGAAATCCATGCCGCTCAGATCGAAGCCCAGATCCGCCGTAAGAGCAGCGCCCTGAAGGTAGGCGCCCTGCAGGTTAAAGACCCGGCGTTCTTTGATCGCCTTGATGAGATCGGCGACGCGATAGGTGCCGTCAGCGCTCATGCCCGAAGAGATCCATTCGGGTAAGAGTCCGAGCACGCCCTGGATCTTGGCGCCTTCCAATTTGGCTCCCGTGAAGTTGGAGTTCGAAATCGTGCAGCCATGGAGGTTCGCGTTGGTGAGATCGGCTTCAAGCAGGTTGGGGCCCGAAAGATCCGCGCCCGTGAGATCTTCGCCCGAAAGGTTCGCTCCCGTCAGATCGATGTTTGCCAAATCCATGCCGCGCAGGTCTTTTCCGCTCAAATCGGATCCGGGGAAGAAGACCAGTTGCTCGCCATATAAGCTGCATCGGGGCAGGGTGGATTGCAGAACGGTGCAAAGGCCGTTGGCATCGCGGGGCGGGCAGACGGTATCGGCATCCATGGTGACGGCTACACCCTGAGCGTCCACGAAGAGCGATTCGTCATTGAAAGTGCCCCAATGGACACCGCAAAGGACGGCGGCTGACAAATCGGTGCGGATGAACTGCGAAGGCATCCCGGTGGAAGCGGTGAGATCCGTGCGGGCCAGGTTGGTGTCTTCGAGCTTGGTGCTGGCCAGGCTGGCGCTTACGAGAGTGCCGCCGCTCAGATCGGCTTTGGTGAGATTGGCGTTGGAGAGCACGGCCCCCGTAAAGTCGGATCCGGGAGCCTGCGTCGAAATGAGCTGAGCTGAAGGCAAAATGGTGCTGGTAAAGATCGACTGGGTCAGCTTGGCTTCGGTCAGGTTGACTTCGGTCATATCGGTGCCCGAGAAGTTGGTTCCGATGCCAAGGGTGATCTTGTGCTCTTCGGGATCGGGATCGTCGTCCTCTTTCTCGTCGGTCATGCTCTTCACGTAGAAGCCCAAATCAGATTTGGCCATCGAAGCGCCGCCGAAGAGTGCGCGTGAGATGTCGGATCCGTTTAAGGAAACTTCCTGAAGCGTGGCACCTCTCAAATCTGCTTCGCGCAGATCGGTGTCGTAGAACTTGCAGCCTTTGCCGATGATGGCACCCGAGAAATCCGCTTTATAAAAGCGCGCGTGGCTGTAATCGCAGTTTTCGGGGAATGTGGCGCCGGCAAAGTTGCATTCGCTGAAATTACCCCTCATCCCTTCTTTCAGCATGATGGCGCCGGCAAAGTTGGATTCATGCAGGTCGGCGTCCACGATGCTGGTGATCTCTTCGAGCTTGCTCAGATCCTGGTTGCTCAAATCGACGCCGGGCAGCGTGTCGCCCGCATCGATGGGGGGCACGCCGAAGAGCTCGCAGGTGCGGTTGATGGCCGCAGTCACCACGCATTCGTTGTTTTCGTTCTTGTCGGGGCAAACGGTGGCGTCGCTGAAAACATTGGCGGTACTGTTGTTTTCGTCCGTCCAAAGCTTGCGATCGGCCCATTTCGGCCATTGAACGCCGCAAAGGTTGGCGCCCTGGAAATTGACGCCATTGAACAAGCTCGGTGTGCCGCGCGCGTCGGTCAGGTTCGCACCTTCCAGATTGGCGTTGGTGAGGTTCATCTTGTGAAGCCCCGCCGTGCGCAAAGAAGCGGCCGTCAGGTTGGCGTTGGTCATGTTGACCTGGGTGAGGCTTGCGGATTCAAACGAAGCGCCCCCAGAAACATCGGCGCCCACAAAGCTGGCCTGATGCGCGATGGCGCCACCAAAGTCCGAGCGGGCCAGGTTGGCGTTGTCAAAATGGGTGACCGTGAAGTCGTTGGGACGGCCAGGTTCGCAATGGGCGGTGGAAAGCGTGGTGCTCGCAAAGATGGCATCCTGGGCGGTCACTTCGGTGAGGTTGGCGCCCGAAAGATTTGCACCGCGCAATGTGGCGGAGTTGAGGGTAGATCCCGAAAGATCGGCGCAGGTCAGGTTGGAGCCGGCAAGGGAACCGTTTTCGAGATTGATGCCCGCAAGATTCGCGAAGGTGAGGTCCGCATTCTGGAAAGGCGTGTTATCAAATTTGCAGTTGGTAAATTGGGCGCCCACCAATTGCGTATGATTAAAGAGTGAATTCTTAAAGTTGACTGATGTGAAGTTTGAGCCCAGAGCGGCAGCAGAAGCGGCATCCAAAGCTTCTTCTGAGTTGCTGTTCATGATGGTGTCTTCAAACTTGCAGTCTTCGATGATGCTGTTTGAGAAATTGGCTCTTTCGAGGGAGACGGGCGTGCCATCTAAAGCGTTAAAAGTGACTTGCTTGAGATAGGCTCGCGAGAACTGCATATCCTGGGGGAATTGGGTCCCGTCAAAAGCCAGATCCGTAAGTTTAATGCAGGAAAGATTCTTAAAGTTGCGATGTGTATTTAAGTAGCTGACCAGGTTACTCTGGCGCCAGACGCCATCGCCGTCGAGACCAGGCGTCAGCCAGGGCATCGCCGTGTTTTCGCCGATGGGCTTGTTGTTTGAGTTGCTGAATCGGGCGTTTTCAAAGTTGGCGTGGCAGTAATCCGCATGCAGGAGATCGATGTTCAGCAATGTGGACTGCGAGAAATCGGCGCCCTTGAAGATGGCTTGCTTTGAGCTGTTGCCCAGGGTGCCCTTGATGGTGGCCATCTGGAAGTTGGCATCGGTGCAGTCTGCGCCCGCAAACTCGGCGTCTTCAAGGTTGGCTCCGCTGAAGTTGGCCCCTTCGAGGCGGGCATCGTCGAGGAGGGTCCCTTTGAGATCTGCCTGAGTAAACGTAACTTTGCTTAAATCTTTGCCCGACAAATCGGCGTAATCGAGTCTGGCGCCCGAGAATGATGTGGTCTCGCTGACCTGAATGCTCGTCAGATCCAGGCCTTCCAGGTTGACTTCGAGCAAGGAAGCGCCGCGGAAATCGACGTTGTCCAAAAGGCCGGCGCTCATCAGGCGATCGGCGCTTCGGGAGGCCTTGCCCGTGAGCGTGCTTTGGAATTCGGCCCCCGTAAAGACCAGACCTCTGAAATCAGCACCCACCAAATCGGTGTTGCGAATGTCGCTCGAAGAAAGTTGCGTCTTGGCAAACTTGGCTTTGGCGAAGGAGGCCGGTTCGCAAAAATCGTTGGCGGTGTAGTTGGGGCAAAGGCTGGGATCGAGGCAGCATCCGATCAAAGCGCCGCGCATATCTGCATTCGACAAATCCGCGCCATTGAAGTTGGCCTGCCTCAGGTTGGTATTGGACAAATTCGCGTAGGCCAGCGTGGCTTCTGCAAACGAGACGCCCTGCATATCTTTGTTGCTCAGGCGGGCTCTCGTCATGTTGGCTTTTTTGAATGAGGTATTGGAGTTAAATTGGGCGCGCCTCAAATCGAGATCCGACAGTTGAGCGCTCGCAAAATTGGCGTCCTCAAAGTTGGTGTTGGTGAGCGATGCGGCCGTTAAGTCGCAAGAGGCCAGGTTTGCGCCCGAAAAATCGCCGTTATTTAAAGCTGTTCGCTTGATTTCTGCTGCCTGCAGGCTCGATTTCGGGAAGGAGACCGAATACAGCTTGGCGTCGTTGATGGTCGCTTCACCCAATTTGAGCTGAGCAGTGTGGCACTCGCCCTGGGCACAAATCTCGATGACCTCAGCTTTGGCCCTCGTCAGGTTTGCTTTATATAAATTCGCCTTGCGTAAATCGGCATCGGTCAGATCGGCATCGGTCAGATCGGCTTCCCTCAGGTTGAGGCCCTCTTCGTTTTCCGGATCGTAGCCCTTGACGCCGGTGAGATTGGCGCCTTCCAGATTTGCGCCCGAAAGATTGGAGCCCGAGAGATCCTGGCCGGAAAGGTTGGCGTTCTTTAAGTTGGCGTTGCTTAAATCGGCGCCTTTGAGTTTCCCTTCGCCGTTTTCGTTGGTGCCGAGGGCTTCCTGGCTTAAGTCTCTGCCTTCCAGGTTTGCGCCCGCCAGAATGCCGCGTTCAACGGTTCGGCCATCGCCGCTGCCGCCGTCACCGCCGCTGCCGTCACCGCCGCTGCCGTCACCTCCACTGCCGCCACTGCCGCTGCCGTCACCGCCACTGCCGCCACTGCCGCTGCCGTCACCGCCACCACCGTTACCACCGCTGCCGCTGCCACCATTCCCGCCGCTGCCACTGCCATTCCCCGGGCCGACCGGAACGGTCACTGTTTGTGTCGGATCCACGTCGCCATTGGCGATGGCGTCTGCGAGCACCTGGGAGTCTACTTTGCCGGCATTTTCACCGTCTTTGGCGGTTGAGAGCTCGACCCAGGCGGGCAATGAGCCTTCAACGTTCGAGACATCCACGTTTTGAAGGTTTGCGCCGTCCATATTGGCGTTGGTGAGGTTTGCGCCGTCGACGCTGGCGCCTTCAAGGTTTGCGCCTTCGAGCGATGCGCCGACCAGGCTGGCTTTGTCGAGCTGCGCGCCGCTCAAATCCGCGTCGCTTAAATCTGCGCCTTCAAGGTTGGTGCCTTCGAGGACTGCCCCCGAAAGGTTTGCCCCTGCAAGGTTTGCCCCCGATAAATCCATGCCCGACAGATTGGCGCCGTTCAAATCCATGCCCGCCAGATCGGCATTGGGACCGACCATATTGGTATTGGTGAGCGAGAAGTTGTCGGGGAAGACGGTTGTGGAGTCAAAGATGGCGCCGCTTAAATCTTCAGCCGCCAGGTTGGCGAGCGATAAATCGAGGCCGCGCAGGTTGATGCAGGCGCAGGGGAAGTTCTCTTCGGGGAGTTCGCAGTCCTGGATTCGGTTCTGCGCCACGCAGACTTTGCAATGCCCGTCCTGGTTGGCAAAACCGGTCAGACATTCGCATTCAAGCGTATTTAAATTGCATTGCTCGTTGGTGTTGCACGCAAATTCGATGCAGCCCGTATCCGCGCAAATGTTAATCTTGTTCCCTTCAAGATCGAGCGCAGTAAAACAGTAGCCGTCCTTTTTGTTTTTGTTATCGCAAAAATTGCCAATCTGGACGCCTTCAGGGCACAACTTGCGGCAGGTTCCCTGACCGTCCGCATCGGGCATCACGCATTGCATGCCTTCGGCGCAGGCGTTGGGTCCAAGGCATACCTCGCCCACTTCGGTACCACCGCCACCACCACCGTCATCGTCACCGCACGAAAGCGCGACGAGTCCAAGAGAAGACATCAGTAAACGATATGGAATGAACCCATGGGAACGATGACGCATGAGATCTCCTTATGGTTTGCGAGTTTTTTGCTCAGCTGGTGTAAACGTCAATTCAATTGAGTTTGCCACAAATCGCGCCTGAGCGCTCAATGATCCGTTACGTTTTTGAGCGGGATGAAAAAATTTTTTGGATGGAGGGCGTAACTATGCGAGAACGCGATATTTTTTATTGCTGGCTGCGATTGGGCGTCTCGTTTTCGGGGACGATTTCAAGACCCGTGGCGTAGTCGACATCGCGAATTGGAGAGCGGCTTCGCAGAGCGTTTGTGATTTGGTCGTCCTGCTCGTACAGCGCTTTGGTCAGGATTTGCCGCATTTCCAGGCCTTCTTCACCCGGAAACTCCGCGACGATGCGCGCCAGATAGATGTGGATCTGGTTTTGAAGATGGGCGCGCAGGCGCAGGATTTTATCGAAACCGGCGCCTTCCCTGTTGGATTCCAGCACCGAAAGCAGGCTGCGGTGCGCTTCCTCGACCACTTCGATGTTCGATCGCTGTCTCAGCTGGTCGATTGCCGTTTGATGCTCTTCGCGCAAAACTTCAATCTGCTTCAATACATAGTTGGCCTGATCCAGCTCTGGCATGTTGGAGACCGCCAGCGGACCGTCGGGGAACAGCACTTCCACGATTTCGTCGATGGCGCGCTGTTCTTCGGGCAAATCGCGCAGGCTTCTCAGGCTTTCGAGCTGTCCGTCAAAACCCGAAAGGCGCGAGTCCGCCAGTTCGTTGGCCAGATGAAGCGATTGCATGTATTCGGAGCGGCCCTGCTGCGCTTCGTACCATTCCCGTTCGGCGTCGTATGCGGCCTGCGCAGCCTTTCGCACGGTTTCCAGCTGCTCGCTTACCAGGTATTGCGATTGCTTTTGGCCCGCTTCCTTTTTGAACTCGGTTTCGAGCTTGTGCAGCTGTTCCAGGCATTCTTTCTCTTTGGCTTTATTCTTTCCTTCCTCGCTGCAGATGCGCTCGCGGGATTTTTGAAGGGTTTCTTCCTCCTCGGCTGTTGAACGATAGTTTTCAAAGTCTTTGCCCACGCGGGAGATGGTCTCGTTCATGGCCAGAAGGGCACGCCCCGGTGGAATGGAGTGAAGCGTAAACATGCCTTCTGTAAGCGCAAACGCCTTCTCGGCATCGTGGCTCTTATATTCAAAGGCGCGCCGTTCGCTCGCATCGAGCGCCATCACCTTCAGCTGATCGAAAGCTTTTTGGTTCACGGCAACCTGATCGGGGTAGGACGGCTTATCGTCATCCTGTTCGTGCAGATATTTGTTGGCTTTGGAGTTTCCGGTTTCGGCCAGCGCGGTGACGGCGGCGAGCGACATGGTGCGGATGATGTCGCGGCGCGAGACCGCTGAAATGGGCCAGGTCGCCGTCAGCTTTTCGAGATTTTGCGGATCCGTGCTTTCAATTAAATAGTCCAGCGCCGCAAGCGCGCTCGAAGGCTCCTTGTTGAGCCTCACCATGGTCGCAAACGATTTGTAGACCTGCTCCGCGATATGCAGATCCTCGCTCATGACCAGGCCGTTGCCGCTCTTCTCCATAAAGGCGCGCAGACGAGCGTAAACCTCTGTGCTGCCAGTGGTTTCCTCTTCCATCTTCTTGCGCTTTTTATTGGTGCTGACGTCCACTTTTTTGGTTTTGGGCGCATCCCCGATATAGCCGGCCGCCATGATGGCCGCAGACCAGCAGACTTTTTGCTCGGAATCGTTGAGGACGGCCCAGATGCTCGGCAAGGCCTTGCGGGTCATGCGTTCTGCAAATGCGGGCGTCATTTCGCGATGGGTGCTGCAAGCGAAATGATCGTATTTCGAGGAATCCTTGACCTGATTCGAACCGCAGCCGCTGCCCAGCAACAAAGTTGCACAGAGAACTGCGAGTTTAAAAAATGAGGGCTTCTTTTTGCGCGTCGCCATAGTATATTCTCCGAGTGACGTCGATTTTGCCGTAAAGCGATTATGAACTGCCTGAGCCTGCTTCGTCACGTTTTAAAACACAATGGAATCATCCGTGATTTTTCACGGGCAAAGTTCGTTTCGGCAGTTCAAGCAGTTTTTTTTTCGACAAACGGCCAAGAAACGTCAAGAATGCTGGACCAAACTGCTCGTTTCGAGCAACAATGACACCACTTGGTGAGTCTACTGGATCGTAGGGACGCATCCAGAGATTTTTAAATCGTCAATCGCGCGGCAAAGAAACAGGAAGTTCGCGCGTAAAATTTAAACCACAGCAAACGACCCA
>JAEEGL011460850.1_pt1 | contig 17180 bp, 16 predicted proteins | sample 9134231 | NCBI WGS metagenome assembly JAEEGL01 (sample SAMN16246548, study PRJNA631951) | gut metagenome | biome: gut microbiome; feature: rumen; material: fiber-attached | host: Bos | place: Iran: Karaj | collected 2018-10
AGTAACACCTTCAATCAATTCAAAATCCTCAGCTTTAGTAAGAAAACCTTTCATCATATTGATGGTTCCATCTCTGTCAAGGAAAATGGCTTTCTGTTTGTTCTTTAGATTTCTTGCTTGCACACGTCCTGTTTCAATGTCCCGTTCTGTCTCGTAGAAACGGTCAGGCGTACCCATGTCCTTAATATATTCAGGCGTATCGTAAGCAAAGATTTTCCCACTTGGAATATTAGGCTTAAGCACATCACGATCCAAATCTATCTTTTCAGGATTCTCTGGGTGACGAGGAACAAAATGTTTCAAGGTTTCTTTCAACAATTGAGGAGAAATGATTTCAATACCAGCGTTCACCCTATTTTTATAATAGGTACGTTTATCTTCCTTGTTCAGCCATCTCACTACTCGATGTGTGTCAACGGGCAGAGTACCTAACACTTTTGGGTGCTCGATTTCAGTGACGAGCAAGGAACTGTCGTATGGATGTCCGTTAGGATGGGAAATGAGGCTTGCCCATGCTTGATGTTCTTGATGAAAATAAATGAAACGATTGAAATCTACGTTAATCATCACATCTCCACAAAGTAGTAGAAAATCTTCGGTCAATTCGGGCATTTTAAAGAGAGCACCAGCTGTTCCTAATGGAGAGGTCTCGACAAAATAAGAGATGCTGACTCCAAAATCTTTTCCATCTTTAAAATAATCTTGGATGACATGACCTAAATGACCTATGACTAAAGTGATATTAGTCAATCCACAAGATTTCAGATTATCTATTTGGTATTCCAATATAGGTTTACCGCATATTTTGATCATGGGCTTGGGTACATCATTGGCAATGGAAGCAATACGTGTGCCCATTCCGCCCGCCATAATGACAACTTTCATTCGTTTTTGCTTTTAATTAACCAAAGAAATGTTCTTCTAACATCATGCAAAGACAATGATAAACGGGTAGGTGCAGTTCTTGAATCTTGTATGTCTCAGTTTCAGGAACACAAATGCAAATATCTGCCAAAGACTTCAACTTACTGTCTTTCATTCCTGTCAATCCAATGACTTTTAATCCCTTTGACTTGGCAGTGATAGCTGCATAAATGACATTTCTGCTATTTCCCGAAGTGGAAATGCCAAGAAACACATCATTCTGTTTTCCATAGCCATTCACTTGCTGGGCAAATACCAATTCTGGTTCGCTGTCGTTCATGAAGGCTGTTGTTAAAGAAGAGTGTCCCGTTAATGTGATAGCAGGTAATGCACCTTGGAGGTTTTCTGCTAAGATAAGACCCATCTCTGTATCGATACTCTTCATTAGTTCTGCTTGGTCAGCATAGATTTTCCGTTTTAGCTTGAATTCTTTCATTAACTCACCAACAATGTGTTCGCTGTCGGAGGCAGAGCCACCATTGCCACAAACCAACAGCTTTCGTCCTTTAGTATAGGCTGATTCGAGAATTTCGTATGCTTCTTGCAGTTGTTCTTCGCAAACGACTAATTTGGGATAACGCTCAATCAATGTGTCTATATGTGTATGAAGTCTTTCTTCCATGTCTAAACACGTATTAGGCAATTCCAAAATTTTTCAAGCTTTCAACTTTGTCAGAAGGATAAATTTTCCATCCATGTGCACCACCATCACTGAATTGGAATGGCATTACGAATCCATTCAGTTTTCCAAGAGCCTCAATAACTTCACGTTTGCGAGTTGGTTCCACAACGAACATGATAAAACCTCCACCACCAGCTCCTGAAACTTTTCCTGCTTTTGCACCAGCGGCTATGGCGGTGTCCATAGCTTCTTGAATCATGGAATTGGTGATGTGATTTGCCATTTTCTTCTTGTTCTCCCATCCTTCTCGGAGAATATCAGCAAACGCATCGATGTCTCCTTTCAACAGTGCCAATTTCATGTCAATAGCACTTTGTTTGATTTTATGCATAGCTTCAATGGCATCATTATTACCTGTCGAAGTATTCTTCTTCTGTTCATCGATGATGGCAGCACTACTACGTGAAGCACCTGTGAAGAATAGCACCATGGAAGCTTCCAATTCATCGATAATCCAACGCTTAATTTTCAATGGATTAACAATCACTATGTCATTTTGCAAAAACTCCATGTAGTTGAATCCTCCAAAGGCAGCAGCGTATTGGTCTTGCTTTCCACCGCTCAACCCTAAATCCTTACGCTCTATTTCGTATGCCAATCGAGAAATCTCATAGTCTCCGAGTGGAAGTCCCAACCATTCAACAAATGCTTTCAGTATGCAAACGACCATTGTTGAGGATGTTCCTAATCCGGAACCTGCAGGAGCATCATTGTAAGTGGTAATTTTAAAAGAAAGAGGATTGTGCACATAATCTTTCACCACACGATTATAAACGCCTTTTAGTAATGATGCTTCTCCATCAATTTCTAATTCGTTCTTTGCTTCATAAATCTTAAAGCAATGAGCATCATAAGAACAAATTTCAATTGTATTATTATTGGTTTCCTCTATCGTACAATAGGCGTAAAGGTTGATGGTAGCATTCAAAATCAGTCCACCATAAATATCGCTGTATGGAGAAACATCAGATCCACCACCTGCTAAACCTAAACGAAGAGGAGCTTTGCTTCGAATAATCATATTAGAAATGCGATAATAAATATTATTTCATTTGATTTAATCTTTCATGTAAATCCTTTTTGAAAATTTCAAATCTTCCAATTTTTATAGGTGATTCTAATGGTCTCAGTTGATGTTTTGAAAATAAACCATATGTGAATCCTTTGGAGTCAATGTCCCATTCATAATATTTTTTATATCCGAGTTTCTTTAAATCTATAGAATCAAGTCCAAGTTCTTCTTTTAAATCATCTAAAGGATATTTTATGACTAAAAAATCTGACTGTTTTGCTAAAATAGCATCGCGTTGATTTAACTTCATCTCTTGGGTTGCACCTGTCTGTCTGGTGAAATCATGGCATCCAGGAAGTACATTTGATGCAATACCTATTCCCATATAAGTATAACCTACAGAAATTATAGTTGGTTTTTTTACTTGAGAAATCAAATATTCTACTGTGTAGAACTCTTCTTTCTCTTCTTCTAAATGACCTAATAAATTCTGTGTAAATGTATTTTCTCCTCCGTGCATTCCAAATGAATAAGCAATGACAACATAAATAAATGTTAGACAGGATGTCATAAATAGTTTGAACTTTGTTAATTGTACCCTTGGTACATACAAGAAAAACACAACAATTGGGAAAATGAAAAATGGTTGTAGTACTCTTAAGTAATATGCTAAAAAATGAATTGTTGAAAGAAATAGAAAGCTTAAAAATAGCACCAATGGAAAATATTTGAAATTTTCCATTTTTTTAGACCATAACATACAACCCATTAGCAAAATTATGAAAGGAAGTACACGTTCAGCATAACTAATATGAGTAAGCCAAGCATTTAGCCAAATATGAAATGTTATGGACGGAGAATCCATTGTTTGGCTTGTTGCTACAAAATACCCATAAATGAAATCATCAAAACTGTCAGTGATGAACATGTATATGATAAATGGCAAGGCTATAATTAGAAAGCCAACAAAAGCCCATCCTATATTATGCATGACTTCTTTAATCCCTTTTTTATATCGACTCCATAATGAATACAGAATGAAAACTCCCATCATGACACCGATATTAAATTTGATTAAAAGGGATGCTCCTAAACATATTCCTTCAATTATAAAAGCCGAAGCAACTTTCTTTTTTTGTAAATCTTCTTTAGTATATAAAAGAATTATTGTTTGATATAGTGATAAAGATATAAAGAGATGGCACCAATTCTCTCCACGCGTTTCATAATGGAAGTATGGAGAGAAATAAGGTATAGCTGATAAAATACTACATAAAATAGCTTTCTTCTTGTCTTTTAAGAAGAAAAAAGCTATTTTAAACATTATATAAAAAATAGCAATATACCAAACACAATATATCCAGAATACACCAATGTAATTGTAATTGCTAAGAAGATAGCCTATTCCATAAATTAACATTAACAGAGGTCCTTTTGAATCAAGAAAGTCTTGATATGGAATCATACCATTCATCCAAGATTTACCCAACATAAAGAAAATCGCTGAATCATAATGATTCAATAGTGGATGTAAGTAGGAGTCTGAAGATACAAATAATAAACATGCAATTGTAAAAACTGCAATAAATATAAGATTTTTCCCTTCTGTAAAAAAAGATTTCTTAAACATATATAAATTAGTCGGTTTTAATGATATGATTATTGTATTCTCTTACAAGATAAGTTGGCCTATTTTTAGTTTCATTGAATATATGCCCGAGATATTCTCCAATGATTCCTAATGAAATTAGTTGTACGCCTCCTAAAAATAGAATAACAACAATTAAAGTGGTAAAACCTTGAATTGGATCTCCAAAAATTAGAGTTTTTGTTGCATAAAAAATTAATAAAATAAATGCTATCATGGAAATAATAAAGCCGAGAATTGTTGAAAAACGTAAAGGAGCAGTTGTAAAAGAGGTAATTCCTTCTATAGCAAGATTAAAAAGGCTCCAAAAACTCCAATTAGTTTTACCTGCTATTCTATCGCCTCGGTCAAACAGAACTTCCTTTTTCCTAAAGCCAATCCATGCGAACATTCCTTTTGTATATCTATCATTTTCACGTATTTTCTTCAAAGCCTCAATACATGAACGATCCAACAAACGAAAATCTCCCACATTTTTTAATACATCATAACGTGCTGAACGTTGTAGAATAGCATAAAACAATAATGAAAACCTTTTCCTTAACCAACTTTCTTTTCCACGAGAGGAACGTTTTGCATAGACATCATCGAAACCTTGTTCCCAATACTTCACCATTTCTGGTACCAATGATGGAGGATCCTGAAGATCTGCGTCCATAATGACCATGCAATCCCCTGTAACATAATCAAACCCCGCAAGCATAGCATTTTCTTTACCGAAATTTCTGGATAAATCTATAAAATTGATTCTTTCATCTTGAGAACGAAAATTACGAATAACATCTAAAGTCTTATCTTTACTACCATCGTTAACAAAAAGAATCTCCCATGAATAATTTGTCATGGAATCCATTAATTTCTGTAATTCATTATAAAGTGGTGGTAAAGATAACTCCTCATTGTGACAAGGTATCAAAATAGAAATTTTTTTCATGTTCTTAAATAATAAGTAGATAAGAAATGATTCGTTTTTATTTTTTAAAAGCGTAAAATCGCTGCCCAAAGTAATTAAGTGTTGTGAATATAACCACACCGAACGCCATTGCAATATTCTCCTGAACAGATTTACTTGTTGCAGAAAGAAGCCAAAGAGCAAATGGCTTAGCTACGCTATAGGCTATAAAATAACAGATAATAATATTGAGTGTGAATTTTAATAATGTATGCCAATTTTGTTCTTTATATTGGAAAGTATAGTATTTATTAAGAAAGTAACTTAATATACTCCCTAAAATGTAATTTAATGCTGATGAAATCCAATAACCGCATGAAAAAACATTGTAAGCAATGAACATGACCGCAGAACCAAATAATGTGTTAATTAATCCTACAAGAATAAAACGTAAGAAAGTTTTATCAAAGAACTTATGTTTAGAAAACTTAAGCATTTATGAAATGGGTTATTGAAAAAACAATTTCAAATAGGATCTTCCCTCGGAGGATTTAATATAATACCATTTTTTCAAACAGATAACAAAAGCATAATAGAATCTTGCTAATAAATAGGTTGGATATAACATGTGTTTCTTAAGAATATAGAAATGGCTTTTCCATTTCACTCCATCTTTCCATAGAGATGGTGTAGAACTCTGTCCTTCTAAATGAACAATCTTTGGAGCATGAATCACCATACGTTGAAAACCATCTTTCTTGAATCGATATTGCAGTTCTCCTTCTTCACCATATAGAAAGATGTTTTCGTCGAACTTACCAGACTTTTCAATGACACTTCGAGGAATGAACATATTAGCACCACTTATGCATTCCACTTCTTTATCTTGATAATCTATAGGGCTTTCTTTTTTCAAATGAAAGATGCGTTTTAGAAAATCTTTAATTGTAAAGGCTGGAAAAAAGAAAAAAGGTGTACAATCTTTACCGTACCCATCTTTTAAATAACATCCATAAACAATATTGGAAGGATGATTTTCAGCGTAATTGAAGAATTCTTGGATGGCATTGTTCTCAAGATAAGTGTCTGAATTGAGAAGAAAGAAGTATTTACCTTTTGCTACTTCCATTCCCCTATTATTCCCATATCCAAATCCACCATTGATTTCATTATAAATATAAGTAATCCTATCATCCTTCTGAAAAACTTCTTTTGAACCATCTGTTGACGCATTGTCAACAAGGATGATTTCATAGTCCACCCCTTTAGTTTTTTCAACAATACTTTTAATACACTCTGAAGTGAGTTTTTTTGTATTATAATTTACAATGATGATGGAAACATCCATAAAGATTGATCAAATAAACTTGAATAATTTCCGAGAATACCAATATACCAATAATGCTTCTATACCAGAAGTTAAAGCACTAATATAAGCGCAATAAAGGACTGAATATTGTGTTAACAACAAAGATAGAGTTAAATGTATGATAGATACACTGACAGTCATATACATTAAGTTTTTAGTGCTCTTGTAATAAAATAAAAAATTACAGAACTGAAGATAAACACACTGAAAAAATGTACCTAAACTCAAAGGAAAAATATAGATGACAGAATCTTTGTAATTCGGAAAAATTATAGGAATTAAAATCCAACAAGCAATATTCAATATCACTAACAAACCTAAATAAAAACCTAAAATATAAATGGTTTGTTTGCGTAATTTTGCTTTAGCACCTCCTTCTCCAGCTGATAGCGATTTGAAAATATAGACAGAATTAGATTTATTAAAAGCAGAACCTACAGAATAGAGAATAAAGGCAAAATTAGTCGCAAAACTAAATAGGCCAACAGAAGCAGTTGTGAAATGAGCATTGATAATATATCTATCCATTCCTTGGCGAAGAAAGCCATTTATACTATGAGGAATAAGGGGTACACCAAATAGTAATGATTCTTTGAAAAGATCTTTACTAGGTCTCTCTAATGTGAGATAATTCTTTTTTATTAATAAATATATACCAATGAATAAAAAGGCTGTAGATACGAAGATATTTGCTTCAATACGTCCTAACCAGTCTTGTCTTAAACTGATAACGAGAACTAAAGATGCTATGATATTTAATATAGTGGAAACAGTCGTTAAGATCCCATATTTAAGAGATTTCTCTTCAAGTCGGTATATATCTAATAATAAATGATAGACAACGGATGATGCACAGATATAAATGCATAATAGTTGCAATTTCTCTCCAATCCCTGCAACATTCTGAATGTAATCGTGAAAAAAAACAATGCCAAATGTAAAAAGAATAGATGTAGCTAAAGTACAGGTTAGAACAACATTGATATACTGAGATAGAATATTTCTTGGCACTTTGAAATATTTAATACCAATAATGCCAGATGTACATAAATGTATGATGAATCCAACAACACTGACTGCTGTGTAAAAAAGATTTAAATTACCATAAGAAGATGGCATGATAAACCAGGACAGAATTATAAGCAAGAAAAAATTTAGTCCTTGATTCAAAAAAGAGAAGAATGCAAAAACACCTCCATCACGAATGGTTTTATTCTTGAAAAATTTGTGAATAAATATGTATGACATAATTAACAGTCAAAGTCTATAAAACTCCAGTTAAACTAACTTCTATTCCCTGTAAGTACACCTAAAATATTTGGCATATATTTTTGCATAAATTTGAACACTAAAAGACAAATGCCAATTTTTAAAAATGGAATGGTAAAATAAGTAATTGTTGCAAATAATAAAGTGTGAGAAGAGTGTATTTTTGGTAATAATACTGTATCATAAAGTAAAAAAAACATATCATGGTGAAATGCATAAACAAAGAAAACACTACCAACGAGCCAAGGATGAACTTTTACAATTCCATCTTGTAATAATTTTGATGCTATATTGAAAACAGAAATAATGCCAAATATAATATAAAGTGAAATTGTGATAGTTCCAAATGGGTGACCATTATAATATATGCTAAGTAAAAGAAATATTAGACATAAAATGTATGTGACCGATTTGTGTTTTTGAAATAATAGATTTAAATTTTTCTTGTTGACACCTAAATATGCACCAGAAGAAAAGAAAAAGACAGCTCTGATTCTATTTTCGGACGTATAGGGGAGAATATTGAAAACAAATGGAATAAGTAATAATAAAATGAATAGCCATTTCCCTTTTGTAATGCATTTGTGAATGATAGGAGACAAAGATATGAGTAAAATCAAATCACGAAGAAACCAAAGAGGTCCATTTATGGGAAATGTACTATGATATGGTAATCCTATCAAGTTCATTTTTTCTGGTGTTACATTTATATTCCAGAAAGCTCTAAAAAAATTAATGGATTCAAATGGAATACCACGAAAAATGGTTAACCAAAGATGATAACCATAATCATAAAAAAGAACTAATAAATTCCAAAGCAAATATGGGATAAGAATTGTTTTAACTCTCTTTTTTATTTTTTTCTTATACGTATTATAATCCCATTTTTCTGTATAATAGAAAAAATAATAACCTGAGACTAAGAAAAAAAAAGGAACAGCAATATGAGGAATTACGTCTGTGAAAACAATTCGAATTAAATGATAAAAATCCGTAGATGATGGCGTTGCCCAATTAATATTACTTGAAGTTACACGACCACCATAACCCCAATTATGAATAAAAGCAACACAAATAATCATAGGAAATCGTAACCAATCAATGGTTGCAGATTGAAATTTATCTATATTTGTTGTTCCTTGAGTCTGCATATAATGAATTATGAAAATCTTTTAATAATGAGATAATCGTATTTTGTACTAAAATACATTTAATTAAAAGATTAAGACTAATATTAATAAAAAATTGTTCTGATAATCTGAATAATGGAGATGAAAATCTAATTAGTTTAAGTACATTTACATAACAACAATAAATGGATATACAAAAAACCAAATAATTTTAGCAGAATCAATTCGTTAATTTATCCTTCAAGAACATGTCTTCAATACTACCTCGCTCGTAAGCATCAATATATGAGCCTTCTGTACAGTTGATAATCTTTACATCACCTAAATAATCTGCGAAACTCCGAAGGTCAAGATGCGCTCTAAAAGTAGCATGTAAAGATTGTAATAAATCTACAAGTTTTATCGGATTCCCTTCATAATTACGCCATACGATTTCTCTTTCACCATAGAAATGTCTATCTATCAAGACAACTTCATTTTTTTCATTTATACGAACATCTCTCATCCAAGAATGTTCAACTCCTAATAGGTATATACTTTTATATCCCATAAGAATGGAACTGTATATGGCAGAAATGGTTACATTTGTTTCATTAGGAGAAACTAATCCTTTCTTAAATAGCCACATTCTAAAAGATTTAGCACATTTCTGTTCTGGATTCCACGCATTATTACAGAATCTATATACTTTTACAAAATGATTCTTTTCAAAAGAATTAATAACCCATTTAGGACAAGCATATGGAACTAATAAAGATATATTCCAATCTATAAGTTTAATGTTATCCCAGAACAATTTGATGTCTTCCCGATCTTTGAGAACCCAAATAGCTTTATCAACAAATATATGAATTTTGGGCTTGATCTGTTTGAATATAGGATTGTTTATACTCAAATTGACTGTACAAAAATCATACTGATTTAAAGCATCTAAATGAGATGTAATTTGACTAAAAGAAGGACCGTTACCTAATAAGCATAATTTCTTTGTTTGGTTTATTTTAGGTATTTCATTTTTCAAATGCTGATACTGAATTTGATAAAATAATGGTCGACCAAACAGATATAAATAATCTGAAAAAAATGATATAACCAAATGTACTATATGCCTAAACTGTTGAATCATGAATACATTAGAAATGGAGATGGTTAACTAAATCTTTTGCTTTCTGATACTCTTGAGGATTACCGATGTCAATCCAAGTTCCATTAAGTGGATAACGAATAACACTCTTTCCTTCAGAAATAAGTTTCTCAACCAAGTCTGTGGCATTAAAGAACTCTCCATCTGGGATTTCTTCTAAAGCACGACGCTTAATCAGGTATATACCTGCATTTGCATAATGGTTATATTGAGGTTTTTCTAATAAACCTTTGATATTTCTACCATCCAAATCAAGTATGCCATATGGAATAGATACATTATATGGTACTGCTGCTACAGACATTTCCGCATCATGCTCCTTGAAATGTAGGAAAAAGTCTTCATAATCAATATTGGTGAAGAGGTCACTGTTCATCACCAATACGGTATCATTATAAAATGATGGAACAAACTTTACGCTACCTATAGTACCAAGAAATTTCGGCTCACGAACAGTTCGGATTTTCACACTATTACGTGGTTCCTGATAATGTTCTTCTATTTGTTCTTTCAGGTAGTTAACCGTTACATTAATATGCTGAATACCATATGATATCAGTCTATCTATATTGTGATCGATGATTGCTTTGTTCCCAACTGGAAGCAGTGGTTTTGGCGTTTTTTCTGTCAGAGGACGCAAACGCTCTCCTCTCCCTCCAGCCATTAGTACGGCGTCAATAGGAAGACGTGTTTTGTAGCGATCTAAGTCAATGATATCAACAATATGATGGTCTGCATCAAGCACAGGAATCAACTTCATCTTCAATGCCTTTTGACGCTTGATTTCATTCACATCTGTGATATTGTCTGTCGTCATATAATTGAAATTGCGATGCATCACTTTTTCGGCCTTATCATTGACAGATGCTCCAGCAATCAAAGCACGACGCGAATCTCCATCAGTAAGGGTGCCCAACATCCGACGCTTATCGTCAATCACAAAGAGAACTAAAGGACCAGAACCAATGTTGTTGATTTGGGAAAGAGCTTCAAGAAGAGTCTTCTCTTTTGATAAGAGATGGATATCTTTCATTGTTTTTTCTTTTTGATAATCAAATTCGGAGATTCTCCGAACACAACACAGTCGTTAGGTACATTTTGATTCTTAACAATAGCTCCAGCACCAATATCGACATTGTTTCCAATATGGGAATTGCCTAATATACTGGAATTTGAGAACATGTGAACATTCTCACCAATTACTGGATAAAGCAAGTTCCCTTCATGGTCTCTTGTACCTCCAACTGTACATCCTTGATAAAAAAAGAAACCATTTCCATACTTTGCTCTACCCATAACAGTCCCTAACGGATGTTCTGCCCCGAAAGAGGCAGGCAAATCTATAGCATAGAATAAATCCACTGCATGAAATATCTTATTAAGATAATAAATCTTATCACAAATCTCTCCAGCCCTACTTTTATAAAGTTCATGTGATAAATAGTAGAGGAAGATCATATATTGAACTGAATGATAGGGATTAAATCTGCATGTATTTCCTCCTTCAGTCTCAACTATAAATATTTATTCTCGGAATGAGAAAAATTAATATCACATGCTTCCAATGCTTTATCAAAGTGTGCAGCTATTAGTAGTTCTTCTTCAGAAGAGATATAAAAATGTCCTTTTAGCTGTAGTAATAACAGGGAAAGAATTTCTTTTGGAGGTATTGTAAATATCATTATTTCCAGCTTAGAACTTTTAAATAGGTTTGCTTAAAAGATTCGATGTTCTCAAAGAGATATTTGGCGACAATTTGCATCAGCTCATAGTCTTCTTCTGAATCAATGTCAAGAATACCTGTATCAGCCATGACAATAGCATCACAATGGTCATTAAAAAAGGTTGATTGCTCTTTGTCCTTCAAAGCCTTTGGACTATATGCATAGATAGATGCATTCATATCGTAAAAAACTGGAGCCTCCTGACGAGTTGTGAAATGAGAAGGGATAGCTTTGCAAAAGAAGCCATTCTCTTCTTTTACCATATTAAAATAAGGATTCCGACGAGAAGGCGTTACCGAATAAACTACATCAACATCGCTTCTATTAGACTTTTTCTCAATGGCATTCTTGATATCCTTGACAGTACGTAGAGGTGAAGTAATATCCAAATCAACCACCATGTCATAGCTTTTATTAAAAAGTTGCTCTGAACGGATGAGACTATCCAAGATGACAGCAACTTTGGGAACTTTATCTCCTCCTAAGCTTGCATCACGTCTGAGAATAGTTGTGTCTAAGTCTTTAACTTGTTTGACAAGGTCAATAAGTGCATCACTATCAGTATTTAACACAACATCTATGCAATCATTTGATTTATTGTATTCTTTATAAATGGCAATATTTGCCATGGAATACCAAACTAAAGGTATATTTAGAAAGTCTCGGGCATTTTTACCCTTAACTCCTTTAGAACCAGCACGGCCACAAAGGGTAAATAATATGTTCATAAGCCTTTTGCAAGTTTAAGTATAGCAAAAGCATGTTCTGCTGTACTGTCATTATCTACTTTATGAGTTATGATATTAAAGAAATGCTCTATTTCTTTTAGTTGATAGGTGTTGCGTTCACAATTAAGTTGAATTGTCTTTCCTTCTTTCTTATATGAAATTGTACCATTCAAAATGTCACATTGAATAGTATCGTCTGGCATAAAGAGATCAAGGGTACGAATAGCATGACGACCGAAATAATCTAAATGTAGTTCAATGGTTGTCATTCCTGCCTTTGCTATATATATAGCAATGTCGTCACTGTCAATTTCAAGATTTGAAATTTTGTCATGAATACAATAGCATTTCTCAGGTATGCCAAAGAACGATGTCAAGTAATCCCATTCATGAATGAGATCTATGCTAACTCCTCCACCCAAATCTTTATGAGCACTATAGGTCTTTCGATAGTCCTGCCCTGGTCTCCAGTCTGGTAAATAACTTGAGGAGATAGCACGTGCTGCATACACTTTATTCAAATTTATATTTTGCTTAACATATTGCAACACCGGATTGTAACGCAATGGACATGCCACGTAACCCGTTTTGTTTTCAATTGTTTTGAAAATCTTCTTGTCAAGAGTTGTGCTATCAAATATTGGCTTTTCAATAAAGAATGATGACGTGTGTTCAGCAAACTTTAGCACTGTCTCATAATGCATCGATGTGGGATTGGTTACAAACACTGCATCATACTGCCTGTTTGCAGGAATCTCATTTGCATAGAGAAATGTTTCTGACACCAAATGTTTCAATTCATCAGGCAAGGGGTTTCCTAACGAGCTACGATATAAATCCACAGAGCAACTGTCACCTTGTGAAGTCAAGTATGTTGATACATTCTTCAGATGACGTTTTGCAATAGATCCTAATCCACAAAAAGCAATTCTATAGTTCATGCCTCTATCTGATCAATAACCTGTAGTAGTTCTGTGTCCTTTTCAAAATCCCATGCAGGAATCTTGGAAGAATCAGCAACAAGTTCAAGGAATGCACTAATCTCCTCACGATAGGGGTTCTCTGTGATAAAAGTAGCATAACCCTCTACATGCTCTGATGCATCTTCAAATTGAATGGTCTGCATCTCCTTAGTCTCAAAATTATACTCTTGTAACGAATCTGCTGTACCATTCCATGAAAGTTGGAGATTTTCACCATATATATCAATATGTCGGATAGGTTTACGAGTAACGACATCAACAGCAAATATGCCCTTAGCACCAGATTCATGTTCCAACATAATGAGGTAATTATCATTGTATGCAATATTTAACTCTGTATTTTTACTCTTTATAGCTTGTACTTTTTTCACAGAACCAAAAGCGGTCCATAGCCAAGGCATGTCGATAGCCATAATTTCACGACATCCATTAGTACGAGGATTTCCAATAAAATAATTATTATAGCTTTCCCATGGATGCCAGTCGGGTAAATATTGCCCCACATGATAGATATAGTTTAACTTGGCACTTTTATCTTTTACCTTTTCAATAATTGTCTGAGTCTCTTTCCTATAAAGGAATGTTGAAGACAAGAAGAGTACGAGACCTTTATCTTTAGCCAAAGCCATATTCTCTGCGTAACCGTCTGCTATTAAGTTGATTTCTGTGAAAACATGAAGATTCTTTTCTAAACACTCTTTGATAATTGCAGCATGAGAAAGTGGTGAAGTACATATCAAAGCAGCTTCTATGGGTTGGGCTGTTATAGCTTCATTAATGGAACCGAAGCATCTTATATTAAATCTCTCTCTAACTTCTTGGCATCGTTCATCATTACTGTCAATACCAAAGATTTCTATATCTTTATGCTCTGAAATAAGCCTAATTCTTCGCTTACCCATTGAGCCTAAACCTATAACTATAACTTTCATCGTATATCGTAGAAATGTTTCTGAATAATTCCCTCTAAGGGATAGTTTTTTATGACTTCCAGAATTTTGGCAGTGGTATTCTCGCCCTCGTAAGGATTCGAGCATCTCTTTGCAGTTATCTGAAAATCATCGTTCAGTACCAGTTTAATACCCTTCTCAATTTCATAAGTAGTTGTTCCACAATTAACTACACTTTCTGACATGATTCGGCCTTTCTGCCGGTCACCGATATTAAGGGTGGGTATATGGAAACTTGGAACCTCGATGATGCCACTGGAACTGTTACCAACTACTGCTTTCACAAATTGTAATGCAGAAAGGTAGCGCCTCAAGCCTAAAGATTTGAAAGCAACACACCGGTGGCTATGACTTGAAACATACCGCTCAATGGCTTGCTTGATAATCCGGCCGTTTGTATCTGAATTAGGCATCGTGAAAATAACCCTACAATTCTCAATATTGTCAATGGCATCCAACAGGTTTTTACTTTGTTCCTCTGCGGTTGAGTCTTCCAACGTAACAGGATGATATGTAACAAGAATGCATCGATTTCCAATTTCGAATCCAAGACTTTCTTCCAACTCTTCACGACTCAACAAAGGAAGAGTTTTAATGTTTTCTATTCCTATAGCTCCTACATTAAATACACGGTCAGGCTGCTCTCCCAACTGGATAACACGCCGGCGATAATCTTCTGTAGAAGTAAAATGCAAATGACTCATCTTGGTAATAGAATGACGGATGCAGTCATCATAAGCACCTTCAGTTATTTCTCCTCCATGCAGATGCGCTATAGGTATTCTAAAGAACAGAGCTGTTTGAACAGCTGCAAGTATTTCATAACGATCGCCCAGAACAACTATTAGATTCGGTTTAAGGTCTTCGTATGCATCTGCAAAACCAATTGTTGCCAAACCGACAGTCTTGGCCGTGCCACTACTGGTGTCGGAAGAAAGTAAACATTCTACTTTCTTATCTATATGAAAGCCATCAGCCTCTATCTCCTGATAGGTCAAACCATACTCAGGAGAGAGATGCATGTTAGTTGCTATCACCTGAAGATGCAAATCAGGTTCCTTGCTGATAGCTCGCATCAGCCCACTTAGCAATCCATATTCTGCACGAGTTCCTGTTATGACACAAATATTTCTCATAACATTATAAGTTCATCCTTTTCGTAGTCTTTGATAGCAATAGTACCAATCACCTCTTCCCAATGCATTGGGGATATACCTGTGCCTGGGCGCTTGACTGTGATATTCTGTTCTGTTAGGGGTTCACCTTTTTTGATGTGATAAGCAGCTACAATACTTTTGCGGGCAATTGCGATGTTCCTACGTTCTGAATTTGAAATCTTTTTATAACCATCACCTAAAGCCTGCTCAATATGACGGATAGCACTGACCATTGCTTTCAACTCATCCGGTTCAAGAGATGCCTTGTGGTCTGGACCTTCCATATTTCTGTCAAGGGTAAAGTGTTTCTCTATCACTGTAGCCCCTAATGCTACGGCAGCTATCGGAACTTCAATTCCCTTGGTATGGTCAGAATATCCTACCTCTACACCAAATTCTTCACGAAGTGCATCCATCGCTCTAAGATTTACATCCTCAAAAGGGGTGGGGTATTCCGTATTGCAATGAAGAAGCGTAAGATTTTCTTTAGAGAGCCCGTTTTTATACAATGCATCAACCGCTGCCCTTACGTCCTGCATGTCACACATTCCTGTACTCAAGATGGTTTTCTCATTATATGCGGCAATTCGTTTCAGAAAAGGATAGTTCGTCACTTCACCTGAAGGTATTTTCCAAAGACCCAAGTTCAGAGAATGAAGATAGTCTATGCTGTCCAAATCAAAGGCCGTAGAGAAAAACTTGATGTTTTTTTCTTTGCAATGAGCCATCAGCTCTATATGATTTTGCTCAGACAACTCAAGCTTTTTCAACATACTCAACTGGCTGTTATCAGACTTTGCACCAATATTCCTTTTTTGATACTCTGCCTGTTGTGCAGATTTTGACACAAGTTTCTCGGACTTGAACGTCTGAAACTTGATGATATCAGCACCCGCATCAGCAGCCTTATCAACTAACTGTTTTGCAATGTCAATGGAACCGTTGTGATTGACACCGGCTTCTGCAATAATCAAAGTGTGCATTATTTTGATTTGATCTTTAAAATAGCAGGATTGCCAGAATAGATACCTTTTACGTTGATGGACTTTCTCACTAAAGAACCTGCACCAACAACTATATCATCTCCAATGGTGATACCATTTGCAAGAACAGATTGACTACCAATAAAACAGTTGTTGCCGATTCTACAGTCACCATTTACCATCGTACCTGTTGAAATATGGCATTGGTCACCAATCACGGCGTCATGTTCTATGTTGGAAAATGTGTTCAGAATGACATTATTACCAACCTTTGCTCCCGCATTAACAAAAGCATGATGCATCACTACTGTTCCTTCGCCTATCGTAGCATATTTAGAAACGTATGCAGTAGAAGCAATGATTGTCGCCAGTTTTCCACCAGCTTCCTTCACTAAATGATAAAGCTTTATTCGTATTGCAGGATTCAAGATGAAACCAACAGTAATGACAAATTCTGCCTTATCTACGTATGCAGGAATATCATCGTCAGTTCCTATCACCTTTGTTGACAAAACCTCAGTTCCTACATCCTCTGGCATATCCAGCACACCCAGAATCTGATACCCAGCACTTTCTGCAGCCTCA
>JAEEGL016684041.1_pt1 | contig 17180 bp, 10 predicted proteins | sample 9134231 | NCBI WGS metagenome assembly JAEEGL01 (sample SAMN16246548, study PRJNA631951) | gut metagenome | biome: gut microbiome; feature: rumen; material: fiber-attached | host: Bos | place: Iran: Karaj | collected 2018-10
TAATTTGCCACAAGTAACATCAAAAACAACTAGCCAAGGCGATACGAAGGCTGATTTTCGCGCCAGGCTGGAGGAAATAGGCGTTTCCTCCATGCTTTCGGAGTGCGAAATGATTCAGCGTTCCCGTTCGTGGGGCGGTTGCGACGTCTATCGCTGGCGGTTGCCCGACGGGCGTGAATGTCTGGTCAAAAGCTTGCAGAAGCGTCCATTCTGGATTCGGTTGTTGTATGGCCAGCGTGCTCTTCGGAAGGAAGAGGCGAACTTGCGGATGTTGCAGGAAGAGGGAATTCGCGTTCCGTATTCATACGGCATGGCGGACGCCAACAACCTTTTTGAAGAATATCTTGCCGGTGGCAAGGTGCTGTTGAGCATGCGTCATTACACGGATGAGACGAAACCGAGCCGTGAGTTTTTCAAGAAGCTCACCGACATGGTGTTCTCCATGCATGAGCATAATGTCTGCCATGGGGATTTCCATCGCGCGAACATCATGATACTTGAGGCGGGCGACCCCTGTCTGCTGGACGTGGCGACCGCCCGGAAGCTCACGGAAAAGTCATCATGGCTGGAGCGCCTGCTGTTTGGAATCTTCAAGCGTGCGGATGAATTTTCATTGGCGCGGATTGTGGAGTCATATTATCCCGATATGATCGACAAGCGGCTGCAAGCCCTGCTTGACCGTGAACCATGGTATCTGAAGATCGGACGGTGGTTTCGGCATCGTGTCTATCGCCGTATTCGTGGGAAAAGAAGACGGCCGAGTGCCGAAGCATGAGACTGACAAAGATAAACGGGGCGAATGCATTTCTGCATTCGCCCCGTTGTTTCAACTCATTACGGAACCAGTCCGATTAATTGAAATACCAGTTTTGTCCCTTTGAAGAAGACGTGCTGCGTTTGCTGACCTGCGGCGGGGGGGGAGGAAGATTCCGCTTGGATTTTTTCTTGTCCTGCGGAGCGTCGTGCGATGAGAAGGAGGTCTTGAAGGAGACATTCCGGTCGCCGCCGAACTTCTTCTTGGAACCGCTGTCTTGGAATTTATCCGCCCATTTGCCTTTGCGCGGGGCATGGGTGTCGCTTTCGCGAAGGTTGACCTTTCCGTCACGGGCAAAGCGTGGCCGTTCGTCATCGAATCTGCGCTTCGGGCGTTCATCGTCAAAACGTGGGCGTTCGTCATCGAATCTGCGCTTTGGACGTTCGTCGTCGAAACGGCGTTTCGGACGTTCATCTGCATAACGTGGGCGTTCGTCGTCGAAACGGCGCTTTGGACGCTCGTCGCTATAACGCGGACGTTCATCGTCGAATCTGCGTTTCGGACGCTCGTCGCTGTAACGTGGGCGTTCGTCGTCAAAGCGCGGACGTTCATCATCGAAACGACGCTTCGGCCGTTCGTCACGCGGTGCGCGTTCGGGCTTTTCTTCACGGACGGCTGGCTCCATTTTTTCGACGATAGCTGGCCGCTCTTCGGGAATATCTTGACGTTCAATGTGTTCTGTGTGTTCAAACTGCTCGGTTCTGGCAGGCTTTTCCTGCGGGGCAGGTTGTTCTTCACGCATGTTAGGGGCGTTTTCCGCATAGGACGGGCGGTCGAGATTGCCGGGCCGCTGACGGACGGGGGCTTCATTTTCGCCGAAGTCCTCTTCCTTGGCCCATGGGTCGTATTCACGGCGTCCGCGGCGTTCACCACGGTCGCGGCGGCTGCCACGGTCGTCGCGGTCATCGCGGTCTCCACGGTCGCGGCGGCGGCCTCCACGTCCTTCGCGGTCGTCTTCACGCCCGCCTTCGCGTCTATCACGTCCCTTGCGGTCGCTGCGATCCAGGATGCGTTTCAGCCTGTCTCCTTGAGGCCCGATTTCCTCTGGCCCTTTGTCGCCGCTTGATGAAAGCTGGTGTGCAAGCATTTTGGCGATGATGACCAGCAGGTCCTGATTGACGGAAAGCGTCTCGACCTGCTTCAGAATGTTCATGTCCAACTTGTAGTCATGGACATCATGGAAGATCTTCTTGAGACGCTGCTCCGTTACTTGCGTACGGGTGGGCACCAATCTGTTCTGCATTTGGGCGCCGACATTGCGACGAATGGCGTCCAACTGTCTCATTTCACGGGGGGTCACCAATGTGATGGCCGTGCCTGCCTTGCCGGCGCGGCCTGTACGGCCGATACGGTGGACGTAGCCACGGGAATCGAATGGCAGATGGTAATTGAAAACATGGGAGACATCATCGACGTCCAGGCCGCGTGCGGCCACATCCGTGGCGACGAGAATGTCGATTTCGCCGCGGCGGAAAGCGGCCATGACGCGGGAGCGTTGCGCTTGCTCCATGTCTCCATGGAGGCAGTTGACGTTGTAGCCTCTGGCGGAGAGAAGGATGTTCAACGAATCCGTCTCCTCCTTCGTGCGGCAGAAAATCATGCCTTTGGTGACGTTTTCCGCGTCAATCAGACGGATGACGGCGTCGGCACGCTCACGGTCTTCGATGACGTAGAAAAGCTGTTCGATGTCATTGTTCGTGCTTTCCGCGATGGAGGTTGTGATATTGACTGGGTTTTTCAGAATTTTTTCCGCAAGCTGGATGACGGGCCGCGGCATTGTGGCGGAGAAAAGCATGGTCTGGTGTTCGCCATTGAAATGCTCGAAGATCTTCTGGACGTCTTCCAGGAAGCCCATGTCCAGCATTTCGTCGGCTTCATCTACGACGATATGCTTGGGATTGATATCGTCGAAATGGCCGGAGTCAATCAGATCAAGCAAGCGGCCGGGCGTCGCGACGAGGGCGTTGATTCCCTTGGCCAGCATGGTCTCCTGTCGGCTATAGGATTGTCCGCCTGTGAATGCGGCCGTATGGATGTTCGCGTAGCGTCCAAGCTTGAACAGTTCGTTGGAAACCTGTGCGGCGAGTTCACGTGTCGGGACGAGTACAAGCATGTTCAGGCCAGGCTCGTTCATGATTTTTTGCATGGTCGGCAAGCCGAACGCGGCGGTCTTGCCTGTGCCGGTGAGGGCTTGCCCGATGACGTCGCGTCCTTCCATGACGCTGGGGATGGCCTTCACTTGGATTGGCGTCGGTTCGCGGAAGCCTGCTTCATTCAACGCCTGCATGATTTCCGGGCAGAATCCAAATGAATCGAAAGTGACAATGTCTTCTTCGTCATCTGTTTTTTCGTTATCATTTTGGACGGAAGGTTCTTCCCCCGTTTGTACATCCATCGCCTCCGATGGCTTTTCTCCTGCTAGATTTTCTATTGCGGATGCTTCAGTAGAAGAGGCGGCATTATCTGCCGACAGTTCGCACGATGTATTTTCCTGCTTGTTTTCGGAATCTTGGGAAGAGATGGCGTCATCAAACGTGAGGATGCCGTCATTCTGGGTATCTTGCTGGGTGTTTTCTGTGTTCATGGTATTCTCTCCTCTTGGGCCGAGTTAATATAGTGCAAAATCAGTTGTTGTTAATATAAGGTAAGGAAATGGAATATCAAGTATAAAACATGACAAAATATGACAAAAATGATTTGTTATACTTCGATATTGTAAAAAAATGCTTGATTTTTAGTTCCATAAAGTTGTAACTTGGTAGAAAAGGTAGTAGATTTATTAATTTGAAAAAGAAACGCCATCAAGCGAAACAATAGGGAATCGAATGTCATTACGTGCTTTTATCATAGGTTTAATCGGCGCCACGTTCTTATGTGGCTACGCTTTCTATAACGATATCGTCTTGCATCAGACAGTCATGGTGGGAACGCACTTCCCTCTATCGGTCTATGGAAGCTTAATTGTGTTCCTGTTTGTCGTCAATCCCTTGCTGGGACTGGTGTCTCGCGGTAGCAAAAAAGGCTTTTTCCGACCGTTCACAGGGCGCGAGATGTGTTTGATCATGGCGTTGGTCTTGCCGGCCTGCTGCATGGCGACAAGCAGTTTCATGCGTCTGGTGCCGCGTGCGATGATGTTGCCCCACCATTACGCCAAGACGATCACGAGCTGGAAGCTTCTCCAACCGGACAAGAAGACCTATAAGCCTGTGACGGATTATCTGCCGAAGTTCATGCTGGCCGATCCAGAGGAGAAGGATGCGTTGACGACGATGATCCAGGGGGCGCGAACTGACAGTTCGAAGCGGATTTCGTTTTCAGATGTCCCGTGGTCGGCTTGGAAAAAGCCCTTGAAATACTGGATACCGCTTTTCATCATCATGTGGATATCGCTGACGGGACTGGCGACGGTTTTCCATCGACAATGGGCCTCGAACGAGCATTTGCCGTATCCGGTCGTGCAGGTGGCGCAGTCCGTCATGCCGGATGCGGTGGGACGGACAAATCCGATTTTCCACAACCGTGCATTCTGGATTGCGTTGGTATTCGTATTCGTGATCCATTTGAACAACTATATTTGCTTGTATTTCCCAGACCAGCTGATTCCTGTGACGCGTGTATTTGACTTCCGCGCATTGCGCGAGACCTTCCCTACATTCGTCAAGGGCGGTGGTTACGGCACGCTGATGTGGATCCGGGTCTTCTTCGCGGTCATCGGTTTGGCATACATGCTGCCGACGGATGTTTGTTTGAGCGTCGGCTTTAGTCCGTTTGTCTTTTTCTATATTTTTGGCTGTTTCATCAACTGGGGCTATCCGTTGCGCATGGGCACGCTTTATTCGCCACGAACGGACTGGGGCATGGTGTTTGGGGCGTATATTGGTTTCTTCTCCGTTCTGGTTTATACAGGGCGTCATTATTATTGGCAAGTCCTCCGTCGTGCCGTTGGGCTGAAGGGGAGCTTGGAGACTGAGAATGAAAGTGTCTGGGGCATGCGTGTGTTCATCGTCGGCATCCTATGCTTCATCATAGGAGTCACGCGTGGAGGTTTGGACTGGCAGTTGTCAACGATGTTGGCCATCATGATGGTCATCGCGTATCTGGTCATGGCGCGTATTCTTGCGGAGACCGGCATGTATCATTTGAATCCGAACCTTTATCCTGGCGTGATTCTGTTCGCATTGTTTGGCGAACAAGCGTTGGGACCGACGACGCTGGCTTTGATTTTCTTCACTACGACAATGTTCTTCATGGATACGCGTGAGACGTTCATGCCATTCATGATGAGCGCCATGAAGTTCTTGGACGGTACGGGGGAGACTGTGAGAAGAAAGCGTTATTTCCCGATGCTGGCGACGGTCATGGTATGCGGATTGATAGCAGCCATCGTCTTCACGTGGTATTTCTCCTATGATCGCGGCATCAACTGGCTGGATGGTTTCGGTACGAAGAACACGCCGCAGAACACGTTCAACAGCGTCGTGAAATCTCGTACGCAGTTGCTGGCTCAAGGCGTTTTGGAGCAATCGGAGAATGTGAAGAGCTGGAAGCGTTTCGCCGTCGCGTCGCCGCAGAAGCCGTTCTGGATCGCGTTTGCAATTTGCTGCGGCGGTGTGCTTCTGCTTTCGACCTTGCGTCTTCACATTCCGTGGTGGCCTGTGCATCCGATTATATTCTGTGCATGGTCTGGTTTCGCAGGGTATGTTTTGGCATGGTCGTTTGTGATAGGCGGCGTGCTGAAAATGATCGTGATGCGCTTTGGCGGCAGCAAGTGCTATCAGTTCCTGAAGCCAATGTTCATCGGTTTGATTGCCGGTGATCTGATTGCCGGTCTGATGGTAATTATTGTCGGCGGCGTCTATTACGCCGTGACCGGCGAGCCGCCGAAGTCATATTACGTGTTGCCAGGCTGACGACGGTTTGATGTGATTTATCGACTGCGGCGTTCTATTACGCCGTGGCCGGCAAGCCGTCGAAGTCATATTGCGTGTTGCCCCGCTGACGACGGTTTGATGGTGTTTATCGTCGATGGCGTCCATCATACCGTGGCAGCCGAAAACCGTTGAAACATGTCATACGGCTGTCGGACTGACATTGGATTGATTGGATTTGGGCGAATCACTTCAGTAGAAGCGATTCGCCCAAATCATGAAATTTCAAATGCTTCGAACCATCGCTTCTGAATAACGGAATGCAGAATGGCGAGCTTAATTGCCGCTATCTGTGTAGTCGGGATGCTGTATAGAAGTTGATTCAACCATTTGACTTTGGGCATCCGCCTCAAGGATGTTTTGTTCGTGTTGAATAGCTTCTTCATATTTTCTCCGACGAAGCTCTTTGCGTAGGGCAATGAATTCAAGTTTGGATAGGAATGTTTTTTCTTTCGCATTCTGGATAAGAGATGCGATGATGCCGAAGCAACACATCAACGTGCAAAAATTGATTGGTTGCTTCAGCACCCATTCGAGTGTTGACTGTAGGTAATTGGAAGTAAGGCCTCCTGCCAGACCTGCAAATAAATAGAAAAAATCCGTCTTACGCCATCGAAACGCCTGAAACATTGCTTGGAACAAGTAGTACAAGAACCAGCATATCAAAGCAGACAGCCCCATGAGGCCGCATTCTGCGCCTACCAGAAGATAGGTTGTTTCAACGATGCCAATACTGCCTCTTACAATCGTTCGTTTCATATGAGGATTATACTTGGGATATGAACCGATAATACTCCATGTGTTGAGCCCACACCCTAAAAACGGTTTGTCCTTCATGATGTTTACGGCAATATCGGCAAGCATCTTCCTCATATCGGCAGATGCCTGGGGGGCATGGTCAAAACGGTTTATGATGCGGGGGCCTGCGTAAAGGCCTGCTGCAGTGCTCAAAATTCCTGTGATCAGTAGAACCATCATGGTTTTCAGTGAATTGTGCAAGGAAACCGAGAGGAAAACCGTGACGACGCAACCGAGGGGAAAGCATGCCATAGAACCGCGGGAAAAGGTGAAAAGCACACATAGAAAGGTCATTAGGAAGGTGCCTAGGCTAATGGCGAATTTTATCAAATTTTCTTTGTTGTTGAGCATGCGTGCTAAAAAGACAGGACCGAGCAGGCACATGAACATCCCTTGGGAATTTTGATGCGGGAAGATGCCGGGCACTTGGACATATCCATCAAAATATTTCATTCTTAGTGATATGACGAAGGAAATGAAAATGACAACGGAGAGGCCATTCATAAAGGAGTCGAAATCATGCGTGTTGTAGAAATAATTCGCCAAGCTTAAGGAAACCAGCAGGAGCAAGAACAGTTTCAAAAGTTCAAAAGATGAATATAGGACTTCTTCAGATGCATGGATGGACAAGGCACATATAATAAAGAATAAAACATAAAGCCCGAAGCCAGGAAAAAATATTTTTACAGGCCATCCTCGTAATAACATAGCCGCAAGAAGCGCAATCGCTATCAGATGAATGATGGAAATCTCAAAACCGAGCGCCGTTCCTTTATAGTCTGGATTGGATAAAAAATTGATAGCTGTCGATTGATATTTCCAAAAGCAGACAGGGATGAGGAAGACACAGACTTTCATGCTTCTCTGGCTAAGCATGAGAAGAAGTGTCAATGGTATGATCCCCATGACTGACAGGATGAAGATTAAATGCTTTAATTCCATTAGTTGCGATGTGGAAAAAAAGTGGTTTGTATAAGTCTCCTGTTGTGAGGAAATCAGTTTTTAAAGTTATTATACCAGAAGAATGGGGTCACCAACATGTTGACAAAGGCACCGGTGGGCATCAGCTTGCCGATAAAGACATTCCACACAGACAGGCGGTCTTTGGGAACGTAAACATTATCGCCAGGCATGAGAGGCACATCAAGTTTGCGCCCCTCGAAAATCTTGGTGACATCCACCTTGAAAAACTGCGGGTTTTCATGTCCTCCGCGGATGATGATGGCGATACCATTGCTCTGGTCTTTGAGCCCCCCGCAGTTGGAGACGGCTTGGATGACGGTCATGCCAGGATTCCACATCTGAAATTGCGGGGATGCGACTTCGCCGGTGATGTTGACCATGGTTTGCGCACGGCTGGCGATGTAAACTCTATCGTTTTTAAATATTTGGATATTGTTGTCTGGATCCGATTGTTCGATGGCCAAGGCGAAATCGACTGGGAGCTGTTCGCCATTGCGGGTAATGGTCGAGTGCGGAAAATCCCAGCAATCTAGTTCTTTCCCGTTAATATAACGTGTTGCGCCGCCCCCTCCCAAGGCATACAGGTCGCTGAGGCGGGTGTTTTTATCAACAGAGTAACTTCCGCCACGGTTGACGGCGCCAGTGATGGAAGCTGTCTGTGACTTTAAATTAAGTGGAATCATGGAAACCGTGGGGTTGACTAGATAATTCCCCAAGGCTTCTTTAATTTTTAGAGTTGCTTCGGGGATGGAAAGACCGACGACCTTCAGTTTCTCGTCGATGAATGGCATCGAGATAAGACCATCCGGCGTCACGGTGGTTGTCGTGTTCAATTCCGGCTGATTATAGATACGGATTTCGAACTCGTCGCCGGAATCCAGCGTGTATTCCGGATATGGCATCTTGTTGATTTCCGCAAGTCTTTTGGCTCTTTCGGCTAATTGCTCCGGGGTGTACATCACGGCCTCGAGAGCTTCAGTGGATGCCTCGGGCAGGCTATAGTAAGGGTCGTCAAAATCATAGAACGTATTGCAGGAAGTCATGATTAGCGTGGCGATTGATAATACTGCCAGAATGAGTGTCTTTTTCATGCTGATGTCCCTTTTATGTATCTTGGGCGAGATGGTTCCGATGTTTGTGTTCAGATTATGGCTCGGTGAAGATACCGGTGATGATGGTTTGCTCGGATGTCTTGTTGTCTCGGAGAAGTTTCAGGAAACTTCTGGGCGACCGTTTCTTGCCAACGCTGAAAACGCAGCATTGTGTCAGTGTGATGACCTGCTTGAACATGAGCTCTTTGCCAGTGAAGTAAGACTTGCGCCTGAAGATTATCTTATCATAATGTTTAAGAAGCGTTTCCAGATCCATTTTCAGGATTTCCAATTCGTTGGGAGAGATAAAACTTGCGTTCCCTAATCTGAATACACCTGTGTCACTGTTCTTCTCGATGCCCAGCAACTCCTCGGAAATCGGATCCTCTGGGGTATTTTCATTTTCTTCTTCTTCTGTTGCTTCTGAATTGGCGTCGTATGGTTCCAGATTTAGAACAAAGATTCGCGTGCCGTTCATGGCGAACTGGAGAAGCAATTGCTCGAATAGAATCGCGGTGGAATAGCTTCCCTGGAGTGCGCCATAGAAGACATATTGCCTGTCTTCAATCATTTGATTCAGTACATAGAAGACATTGTGCGCGGCGACCGACAGTTCGGCTGGTTCGAGTTTCTTCAATTCGGATTCTGAAAGGCTGAACACCTCAATTTCCGCCATGTCATGAAGTTCCGTGGCCGTGCTAATGCAACCGAACTGGGCTGCAAGCAGAATAATGATAACGGCAATGAAACTTGCGAAAACACAGCCAGCGAAAAGTGCGATGATGTATTGTTTGGGGCCCAGCCCATTTATTGAAATGGGTTGTTTGGGAGGCGTAAACGAGTCCAGTTCGTTTTTAGCCTGTTCCATAAGTAAATCAATTTCAGCTTTCTTGGCATTGTTGTCTGAGATAAGTTTGCTTTTTTCTGCGCGCTTTGCTTGTAACTCATTCGCTTCCTGATTCATATTGCGAAGCTTCATGAGTTCCTTTTGAGCTTCAAGCAACTTTTCCTGTGTAGTAGTAATCAATTGATCTAAGGTTTCAAACTGGCTCTGAATATCTATATAGTCAGAATCCACATTCAGGATTTCTTCTTCTGCGATTTTATAATGTCCCAAAACCCTTTCCACAAGACTTTGCCTATCCTTTAATTCTTTTTCGGCGATCACCGCGTCAGGGTGTTCTGGCTTGTATTGTCCAATTATTTTGTTTCTACGGATGAGAGCCTCGTCTCTTTGTTTGATAAGATCCATGAAATACTTGTAATTTGCTTTGATGATCGCTTGTTTTTTGGGGTCAACCTCCTTGTTGCTTTGGTTTATGATTTCCAGTCGTTGGTTCAATCTGGCTTTTTGCTGTGCATAGCCAGCCACTTCTTCTTCCAACCTGAAAACTCTGTTTTGATATTTGTCTTGTTCTTGTTGCAGCGAAGCGGGATATTGACGGCTGAGTTTTTGGGTTTTGTCGTCTATTTGATTGATTTCTTTCTCCAGGGATGTAATTTGCTTGTTTACGTTTTTCAATTGCTCTTTTAAAACTTTTTCCCGATATTGGACATAAGCGTTTTTGGCCGCTCCCGCATAGGCGTTGAGCAATTGGGCTATTTCTTTCTCATCATCCCATGTGACGATCAATGTCAAGGTGTTGGTTGTATTACGATCAAGACTGGCTTCAAGCGCCCTTCCTAAATAACCAAATTTGTCAGCAGGAATCTGTGCCGTATTCCCTGCGTCTTCTTTTACGGCCCCAGTGGAAAGGACCTGGAAAACGTTCATAATAGAGATAGGGGCTATCCCTTGGTTCTTGCTGACTTTGGGGTCATAGATTAAATCCAGGGAACTTCTCTTTCTGAAGAAGTTCTTCTGGCCTTGTCGATGCAGTAAGAAAAGAACGATTGCGGCGATAATGAACGCTATTAAGAGCAGAAAGAAACAGCTACGTTGCAGAATCGATATAATAAGGCTCTTATATGCCAGCATTCTGCGGATTCTGACTTCTTCTGGACTCTCAATATTTTGTAAAGTAGGATCGAAGGGCTGTGACATCTTTGGAAAGTTATTATTATGCTTGTTTGATTATGAAAGGCATTTCATGAAATGCAGCTGACTATTACTTGACTTTGGTTGGGACGTGATGCCTCCAAATTTCGGTAAAAAGGGTAAGAAGCGAGAGTAGAGACGCAGTGATGATTATTCCTGTGAGAATGATTATTAAATAGTTATCTGATGTAAACAAGCTTATAGAATGAATATTGATGAAATCCAAGGATTGGAGTTCAAGGGCGGTCATCAGAAGATGATTGTCAATATTCTTGATATCTTGGTTGATGTCATTGATTTGGTGAAGCGTTTCACGATGTTCTTCATTGAGTCTTTCTTCCTGCGGCAAGAGTTTTCGGATGTCTGAAATTTGCGTCTGGGTCTGGGTAAGTTGCTCTTGGGCTGCTGTGATGTGTTTGTTCAGCATCATCATGCTAGCTTTGAAAGATTCCAATTTCTCCATGCGGTCCAGGCAGGATGAATCGAGATCAAGAATGTCTTGTTCGGAAAGATTCAGCTCATCGAGTTTTCTTTTCAAAAAATCTTCTGCAAAACCAAATTTGATTTGGGCCTGTTTGAAGTTCAGATCGTTTTCTTTGGCTATGGCCCTTTGGATTTCAAAATCTTCCAGAGCATCATCCTTTTTTTTGATAAGCTCCATGACATATGAATGCTGAAGGGGGGTTTTGATTTTTTGTCTCTTCGTCGTATCGGGGGTAATTGTTTTCAAGCCCTCATATTGTACTTGAGTCATCTCAAGATGTTTTCTTAAATCAAAAACTACTTCCTCTTGTTTGAGCCTGCGTGTTTTGAGGGTCTCAAGTTCAGCCTTCAAGTTTTCATCTTGAATTGTTTGAGAGAGTTGAGACAAATGTTTTTCAATATCTTCTAATTTTGCTTTTTTATCCTGTTGTTTTTTTAGCAATCTCATTTGCATTTCCATCAGATAATTGTTTCTGACGCGAAAATAGCTTCCGATTGCCGCATTGATGTAGCTGTCTGTCAGTCGACGGGCTTCCTCCATGTTATCCCACTTGACACTCACTTTCAGCAGATTACTGGGATTTTTGGGGAGATCGTAGCTGATGTCAAGTGCTGTTTTCAGATATTTTCCCTTATGTTCATTATCCGGAAATCCTGCTGATTCATAAGCTTCTTTCTTCACGATGTCAGCCTGGATGATGCGTAGGACTTCCGAAATAGAGGGAATGTAAACCTTGTCTGAAAAGACGACTGGATTGTAGCTAAGCGTTGCCGATGTTTCCACTTTGAAGAAACGATTCTGCTCCAACAGGAGAATGACGCCGATGACACTCGCGGCGGCTACTGCCACAAGTGCCAGGCCGAGGGAATAGTATTTCATGCTTCTTGAATGACGGCGCATATGCGCACTTTTCACGAAAGCTTCATGCCCTCTTATGGCGTTTCTTAAATTGGAATCAGGATGTTGTATCATGATTTCAGTATGTAGGCATCATCTTGGCGTCAGGTTATCAATTGAAGATATTCCAAAGGTGTGTGAGTTCTTGAGTTGAGTTACCCATTTGGACCATGGCTTGGTGCAAGGGTTGCCCATTGTCAAGATTTTGTTGGATTTTATAAAAAGTCTCATGAAGGGAGGAGAATAGCCGAACAGTCGGATTTTTGCAAAGCAAGCGCATTGGCTTTGCGGATTTTGTCTTGACAAGCCATCGCAAGGCGTTTACCAAAGGAGAGCGTCCGATGAAAACGGGATGCTTGTAGAGGCAATCCGAAAGTTGCTGTGTTGTTTCTAGTACGGCTGCCGAGCGGTCTGTGGTGAGAGCGACAAAGTTTCTGGCTGTGTTCAGCCAGAGTGCGATATAGGCAGGCAGTTGTTCTTGCGGATCCATCCGCGACGAGCCTGGCAGGACTTTGAAATCCCGTGCGGCCTGATAGGATGGGGCGAGCTCCGTGAAAACACTGTTGGCATGTGCATCGTAGAGAATGATTTGCAACCTCCTTTCCAGATTGTAGTCATAACGTTTCTGTGCAATGAGCAAGGCATCCCCCTCGCCGAGGGCTGCCTTGTGCAGATTGCGGACGGCAAAGTCGATGACTTTGCCGTCAACGACATGTCCGTCAGTGTCTTTTGGGGCGCCAGCGATCTGTTGCGCCGCGAAAAGGAGTCCCATTCCGCGGTTTACAAGGAGTCTTAGTGCTTCGAGAACCGGCAGGTCATGCGCATCGGAACATGCCACGTCAGCCAGTAAATCTGGCCCGCAGACAAGTCGATGACTATGTAGCAGTTCTTGATACATCAGTGTATGTCGTTCGCGAAGAAGCTTTTCAATTGGTTTTACTGGGGCGAAATCAACTGAAACGCAAGAGACTTTTTCATATTTTGGCGCGAGCGCGGCGAGCTCGGAGTCAAAGGCCTTCCGTTTGGCAGCGGCAAGGCCCTTGGAGAAGACGAAGAAATCCAAATCGTTGTAGGGGAGGTGCTGACCGCTCTCGGTGATAAGCACTCCGCCTTCTCCACGTCCATAACCGCCGCCCAGATAAAGCGCAACATGGTCAGCGTTTGCCAGCCGGCGGATGTCGTCCGCCAACTGGCGGAGCATATCCGCAATGGCTTGTTCAACTGCAGGGTCGCCTTCGGCCGTAAAATGTTCATTTGATGTATTGTGATTCATCGTTCTGGAAGATACGCATAATAAGGGTAGTCATAATGATGGAGAATCTGAACCTGATGGAATCATGTGCCAGAAAATACTGGTCGTCCATTTGCCTTTGCATGGGGTCAGGACTGCTTTGGATTGATTCAGAATATGTGAAGACCGCGCTGGTGGCAGGGGGGTATGCGCATCCGACGAGGCGTTTTCTCCAGACAAGGCACTGGAGGACTCCGGAAACCTTGTCGAGCGAAAACTTGAAATACCATCGCTTGGAACGGCTTGTCCAGCCGAAGAAGAAGCAGAGGAAGAACGCGTAGCAGATGAAGAGATGGATGGTGATGATGATGGCCATGATGTAATTGAAAGCGCCGCGGATGGCGTCGAGAAAATAATTCCGGATTTGCGCTCTGGTGTCTCCGGAAAGTTCTTGTTCATCAGACACAAGTTTTACGTTTTTGTATGGATCGATGATGATGTTGCGATCGACAAGTTTGTCAATGATTTCCAGATCATTGGAGATGTATGTGTTGTCAAAGATGATGGAACGTTCGACATGGACGGCCTTGTCTAGAATGACATTGTTGCCGATAATCAAAGGGCCTTTCAATGTGCAGTCTTGTTCGATGCGGATGTTGTCTCCTAATAAGATGGTGTGCTTCTGGGTGGTGTGTCCTTCCTCGCCGTCATCTTCGTTGAAAGTGCATCCTCTCATGATGACAGGGGTGCTTCCAAAGATGATGTTGTCTTGTGATTTGTAGCCAGGCAAACTGCATTGCTGCGGGTTGCGGAGCAGGGACAGATTGAGATTGAAATAGTCTTGGATTGATTGGATGGGCCTTTCCTGCGGGATGCGCACGCGGGAAAGTATATGGTCGTGATAGTAGTAGATGCCGGAGCCGGTTGGTTGCGCTTCAGCCGGTTCGAGGCTGTTTTGGATTAGTTTTACATTATTTTTCCAGTCTTCTTCTTTTTCATTTGGGGCACCTCCGACGAAGAAGAGCCCGTTGAGTATCAGGATGTCGTCATCCCCGCAATATTGACGATGGAATGTCAGGAGCTTTTGGACATTTGGGATGGTCTTGGCGCCCAGATACTCCAAATGGGAATACCATTGGTAGCTGTCATTGAATTGCTCTTGGATTGATTCGTCATAACGGTAGTCGAGAAGGAGGACTGTTTCAATCTGGAGATTGGAGCAGAAGTCCATAAGGTGGTGCGCAAGAGGCTTCCCCGTGATCGGAAGCGTGATCGGGCTACGGAAGCTGAAGAATTCATGGAACCATGAATCTCTTTCAGTGAATAGATTGATGATCGCCTTCATGCCATAGCCTCTGATTTATACGGATCCATCGCCGCTGATGACGGCGGGAATCGTCTTGAGAAGAATCATGCAGTCTTTCCAGAAACTCTGGCTTTGGATGTATTCAGTATCCAGCTTGACCTGTTGTTCGAACGGGATATTGCTACGGCCGGACACTTGCCATGTGCAGGTGATGCCTGGTGTGACGTTGAGCCGTTTGCGTTGCGCAAGCGTATAGGTGGCGACTTCGCTTGGAATCGGAGGGCGCGGGCCAACGAGGCTCATGTCACCAAGCAGGACATTGACGAGCTGCGGTAGTTCGTCGAGGGATGTTTTACGGAGGATGCGTCCGATTTTGGTGACGCGCGGATCATCGTCCTTTGCTTTCAGCAGGTCGGACAACGCTGGCCGTTCCGGTTTGTGTCCAGTGTTTTTTTCGATTTCTGCCGCTTTTTCCTCCCATTCCTGCAGCATTTTGGCTTCTATTTCCTTGGAGTTGGTGTACATGGAACGGAATTTCAGGAAATTGAATGGTTTACCGAACTGGCCGATCCGTTTGGATTGGTAGATAATGGGGCCTTCCGACCCCAGTTTGATGATGATGCAGATGATCAGCATCGGAATGAAGAGAACGGCAAGAAGAGCCAGTGAACCGCAGATATCCATGGCGCGTTTCAAGGCGCGGGCGCTTCCAACCGTCATGTTCCAGGCAAGCATTTTGAAGGAGCTGCCGAACGACGAACGGCGTTTACGTGGAATGATTTTCACACGTAATCCGTTTTGTTGGGGAATTTTATACCTTGAATCGGTTAAGGACATAATTTGATTGCGCGAATGGTGACAGATTGGAGATTGGAGATTGTGTTTTTTTCTTTTTCGCTATGCTTTGAGGAACTCCTCGAAGATGGCGTTGAGCTTTTCGAGAAGGACTGAACAATTGCCCGTGGTTGGCGGTTCGGGCCCCATGCCTTTGCCAAGGTATTCGAGTTCCTTCGCTACGACAGCAAAGGATTCATGTCCGATATTGAGAGCGCATCCTTTCATTGCATGGGCTATTTTGCCCAAGGCGGGAAAGTCCTTTGCCGCGAGTGCGTTGCTTGCACTGGGCAGGCGTTCCTTGAGCGTATTGACGTATTCGTCATAAAGCTCTTGGATGAGTTCCATATCATCCAGGCCGAGATTTTCCTTCATGTAATCAACAATTGCTTGGTTCATATTGGCTCCGTTATACGTCATGAATCGCATTTGATACAGAACACGGATTTGTTAAGCCCGCGGTAATGCATTCTCGTGACGGTCGATGCTATGTTGTAAATGAGCGGCAGGCCTCTGCCGTGCTGTGAGAAATTGTCATTGAGTTCATCAAGGAGCTTGTCGATTTCAGCCCCGCTGTAACTGCGATTGGTATCCCAGAAGATACCTCGTTCCAGAACCATGATTTCGACTTTGTCGTTAAAAGGCTGGATTTGAACGATAATACCGTTGCTGGTGATGTTTGCGTTGTCCTTCCCATGCTGAACGCAGTTGATGAGGACTTCGCCGAGCAGGATTTCAATGTCGTTTTCAAGCTTTTGGCAGCTTGTGAAGGGGGAGGCGAGCAGATAGTCATGCACCCGATCGAGCATGTTGTTTGTTTCATTGATATCGGTGTTGATCTGCGAGAGGAAGATATTTTGCCCGATGGCGATGTTTTTGCGGATTGCGACCAGGAATAGGTCGTCTGAGGGGCAGTCATAACCGATTTGTTCGATGAAATTGCGAATAAGGTATGGGAATGTGACGGTGCATTCGGATGAGCTTAATGATGTCAGAAAATCAAACAACTCATTTTCTTCGATGAAGGATTCCGGAAATTGGCTTGAGCCGATATCCATCAGTCCGTCTGTGAAGGCGAAGAATAGATCGTCGTCGTTGAAATCGAATTCGACGTTGTTTTCCGGAAGGTAGGTGTTTGTGCTTGAGAATCCGACAGGGAGGGAACCGCGTTTGTCCGGATTGACCTGTTTAAGCTGCTTTTGTTTGAAGTCCAGGCAGAGCATGTCCGGATGACCTGCTGAATGATAGACGAGGTGGTTGTTCTCGAAATCCCACAGGATAATGAGGCAAGTCATGTACTCGCTTTGCTTGAAGTTGTTGCAGAAAATGTTGTTAAGCTGTGTCAGAATGAAGTTTGGAGTCAAGTTTTCCTGCGACTGCGAGGCGAAGAGATTCTTGACGAAGAGCTGGATGGGAGTCATGCAGAGTGCGGCGGAGACGCCATGGCCGGAGATGTCGCCCACGATGCTGATGTAACGATGGTTGCCGATGGGGAAGAATTCATGGAGGTCGCCCGACACCTGAGCGTGCGGTTCATAAATGTAGGACATGACAAAGTCGTCATTGACTATGCTCCATGGCGGAAGCATGAATTTCTGGATTTGCCCCGCGAGCTTGAGATCTTTATCGATGCTGTTTTTCAGTGTGGCGATTTCCAGCTGGGCATTCGGCACCTCCAAAACGCGATCGATCATCATGAGCAAGTCCATCTTCTTGAAGCTCTTGTTCATGTAGTAGGAATACCTGTCCGACATGATTTGCTTCATGAGGGTGTTGTCCATGTTATCCGCCAAGGA
>JAEEGL012869894.1_pt1 | contig 17179 bp, 13 predicted proteins | sample 9134231 | NCBI WGS metagenome assembly JAEEGL01 (sample SAMN16246548, study PRJNA631951) | gut metagenome | biome: gut microbiome; feature: rumen; material: fiber-attached | host: Bos | place: Iran: Karaj | collected 2018-10
AACCGCCTGGTCCTTTAAAACCGCAAACCAGAAAGTATCGCCCTTGCCCCCTATGATCCAGTCAACTTCATCACGGAAGGCCTGATAGAATTCAAATCCTTTTTCTTTTTCCGCAAGTTCTAAAAAACGATAGTTCTCCATTCCTGTGCTCTCCTTATTTGCTGATAAAAACCCGAAGCCTCCTGATGATCCATCTCGTTTTCATTTTACAATGCCGTCCCCCCAAGGTCAAACCAATCCGGACTGCGGGCAGACTCGCGGAATGTCTTATTTTATTTCGACAATTTGATGCAATTTTATTCATTATTATGCAACACACTGTTGGTTGTTTTATATTTCTGTGGAATCCTATAATGGTAACAGCAGTAATATGGTCTGGCGTCTGTTTTTGATGCCTGGAAAGGAGGGAAAATGGAGTTTATAGAAAGTATTAATGGCTATATTAATGATTTTGTCTGGGGCGTCCCCTGTATCATCCTCATTCTGGCCGTCGGAATTATTATGACTGTCTGCCTCAAGGGCATCCAGTTCCGCAACTGGGGTTTTTTGGTAAAGCAGACCTACGTCAAGGCCTTTACCAAAAAGGATGATGGCGGGGAAGGTGATATTTCCTCCTTCCAGGCGGCCATGGTATCCGTATCTGCCGTCGTTGGCTCGGGCAACATTGCCGGTGTGGCAACAGCTATCGTGCTCGGCGGTCCCGGCGCATTGTTCTGGATGCTGGTAGCGGCACTGGTCGGCTGTGCGACTAAATTTGCAGAAATCGCGCTGGGTATCAAGTACAGAAAAAGAATGGAAGACGGCTCCTGGGCCGGCGGTCCGATGTACTACCTTTCCGAAGGCCTTCACCAGAAATGGCTGGGAACCCTGTTTGCCCTCTTCATGATCTTTGCCGGATTCATGATTTCCGCTGTCGTTGATACCAATACAATGTCGGCGGCGATCAACGAACAGTTCGGCGTCAATCCGCTGATCTCCGGTGTAATCTTTATGATCCTGACAGGTATCGTAATTATCGGCGGCATTACCAGGATCGGTGAAGTCTGCGGACTGCTCTCCCCGCTCATGGCAGGCGCTTACCTGCTCTGCGGCCTTCTGGTCATTATCCTTAACATCGGCAAACTCCCCATGGCGATCGGCCAGATCTTCGCGCTTGCATTCAATCCGCAGGCAGCAGGCGGCGGACTTGCCGGCGCTACGATCCTGATGGTCATGAGATACGGTTTCGCGCGAGGCATTTTCTCCAACGAAGCCGGTATCGGTACAGCCGCGATCACCCACGCATCCGCGAAAGTCAGTTCGCCCGGCGAGCAGGCTGTATGGGGTCCGTTGGAAGTCTTTGTTGATACCTTTATCGTATGTACCATTTCCGGACTTGCAGTCATCATGTCCGGTCTGTGGGATACCGGCATCGACGGCGCGGCGCTTACCATGAGAGCGTTCGATACACTGCTTCCGGGACATTTCGGCTCCTATGTCGTTCTCGGCGCGGAGATCCTGTTCGGTTTCTCCTGCCTCATCAGCTGGTACAACTATGTTGAGAAAGCAGGTGATTATCTCTGGGGCACCAAGGCGAAAAACATCCTGAAAGGATTATGGCTCCTGTTCATCATCGTTGGTTCTTATACGACCCTCGGCCTTGCCTGGGACCTTGCCGATACCGCAAACGGCCTGATGATCATCCCCAATGCGATCGGTATCATCCTGCTCAGCAAACAGGTGATTCAGATGAAGGAAGAGTTCTACGATGCGGAACTTCCGAAATATGAGGCTGAAAAACAAGCCAGGAAAGCCTCAAAGTAAAAAGGACAAAAACGAACAGTTTTAATAATTGTTCATAATCCTCGTATAAACCTCTAACGTGAAGAGATCTCTGTGGTCCGTCAAAGACATCCCGGTGATCTCTTCTATTTTTTTAATGCGATAAAGCAGGGAATGCCGGTTTAAAAACAACATCCGGGCTGTGACACTTTGATTGTAGTTGCACTGAATATAGGTGATCAGCGTATGTTTCAGGTCCATTCCGTTCCTGGCTTCCGTCCCCTGCAGCTTATCCATCATGGCTTTGGCCGCCTCATAGATCTTGGGGTTGCGGGACAGTTCCAGGACCAGCCGGTAGAACTGCGAATCCTTGCTGGTGAAATAATAGCTTTCTTCCCCGGATTCCTGACAATACTGCAGAGCCAGTTCCGCGTCGGCAGAGAGCGCGGAAAAGTCCGGCGAACCATTCCCAGAGATCTCACTGATGCCGAAACGGAGATCATAGGACGGGTCGGCTTTTTTGAAACCGGTATAGATATCCTGCACAAAAGCCCTGATCCGATCCATGCCGGTATTCCTGCTGCAATCCAGAAACAGCAGACATTTCAGACCTCTGCTTGCAAAGAACAGATCCAGGCTGTAATTATTCCGGCAGCTTAAGATCACACTCTCCAGGCTTTCCATCAGGCGCCGTGACTTTTCGGAATACTCATACAACTCCGGCGTATCAGCGTCTTCTTCAATGATCCGCACAGCGATTCCGGCGTAAGGATGTGTCAGGTCATGTCCGAGGCGAAGCCCCTCATCCAGCATGTTTTCATAGGAGTCGTACGATTTGTTGACCAGGTTCCATACAAAGTCACTTCGCAGACGGTTGATCGTGAGGTCCTCGATCTTTTCACGGTTAAACCACAGGAAAAGCGGAAGGGAAATGTATTTCTGCACCAGAGAAATGTCATAACTGTTTTGGACCAGATCGCTTTCCCCGAATACTTCGACATAGCCGTAAACAGCTTCATTGACCTCCAGCGGGAATCTGATGCTGCTGTCTTCCTCTCCGGATTCCGGTGCGGAAGGTGAATGGACATCAGCCGGATCCGGGAAATGCTGTTTCAGGATGTGATTGCTGTCATAAATGGAGACGGGCGCGGAGAAAAAATAGTACAGCGTACTGGCAGCAGCTTCCAGTCCTTCCTGGATCAGAAAACTGTGCAAAAGCGTTTCCTGCAGTTCTTTATAGATACTTAAGGAGGACTCGCGCACCTTATTCAGAACGGTTTTCGTAATAAAAGCAAAACGAAGTTCCCATGGCAGGAAAAACAGCGTGAAGCCTTTGTCATTGCAATATCCCAGAACCTGCTCCGAGGGACAAAAATTGTCTCCCAGCACAGAGATCCCCAACGCAACCGCGCCGCCCTGCCGGATCGTCCGGATAAACATTAAAAGCCGTTCCGCGTCGGTTTCACAGCCGATGATCGTACTCAGTACAAGTTCATTTTCCGTTTTGTAGCCTTCCAGAGGATACTCCTGGACAGAAATCGATTCGATCCCGGTATTTTTGAGTATGTCCGGTCCGGTATAAAGTTTTACGCCATAGCGGGAAAATTCGTTGAGAAAATCTTTCAGTGTATACATGGAAAAGGCCTCCGCGCTGAAGTAAAAGGTCTGCACCGGCCTGTTATGGAATGAAAGCCGGGGTAACTGTCCGATTGTATTTTATATACCACAGTTTGTTGAATTATTAAACTATTTCATCGGACAGCATGCGGGTTGAAGAAAGCATCGGCAGCGGCTATGATGAATACAGATATAAGCATTTATAATCCCAAAAAACCAAGCCGGGCACAGCGCTGCCCGGAGACAGGAGGGTCAAATGAAGATACAGTTTGCCGAGCGGGCAAAGGACAGTAAACAGCCGATCATCAGGGTCATCGACGCATTGTCCAGAAGCGACCCCGACTTCCTTGCGTTCGGGGAGGGCAATCCTGCCCTGGAGGCACTTCCTCAGGAAATGATCCGCGATGTCGCCACGGATATCGTGACCAACTATCCCGAAGAGATCCTGCTCTATACCAACAACGGCGGGGACCAGGAATTCAAGGATGTGATCATGAAGCGCATGCGCGAGGTCAAGGGGATCGACACGGCCGGGAACGACATGCTGATCATCACAGGCGGCCAGCAGGGGCTGTACCTCCTGCCCAGGATCTTTACGAACGACGGTGACAGGGTCATCACGGAAGAGATCACCTACGCGGGGATGATCGACACGATCCGCGGCTTCCGCGGCGAAACGGTCGGCATCCGGCTGGAAGAAGACGGTCCCGACCCCGACCATCTGGAGCAGCTGCTGAAGACGACGGACAAAGTGAGCTTCATTTACCTGATCCCCACCTTCAGCAACCCGACCGGCATCACCACCTCCCTGGAGAAGCGGAAGGCGATCTATGAACTTGCCTGCCGCTATGACAAGATCATCGTCGAGGACGATCCCTACAGCGACCTGCGCTATGAAGGGGAAGATGTGCCCACGATCAAGAGCATGGATACAGAGAAGCGCGTCGTCTATCTGGGCACCTTCAGCAAGACGATCGCGGCAGGCTTAAGGGTCGGTTTCATCATGGCGGAACCCGAGATCATCCGGATCGCCACGAACAACAAGGCCGCGATCGATTCCAATACGCCGTGCCTGAACCAGCTGATCTGCCGCAACATCATGCGGGATTATGATTTCGAAGCCAATGTCCGGAACATCATCAGCATCAACAGGGTCAAGTGGGCAGCGGCCAGGAAGGGATTCGACACTTATCTTCCTGAAGGCTGGAAGCTTTATGACGCCAAGGGCGGCCTGTTCTGCTATGTCCGGTCCCCGGAATATGTGGATGAGACGGAATTCCAGCAATGCTGCTACAAGCACAAAGTCGCGTTCTCGCCGTCCTCTTCCTTCTCTGCGGACGGACTGCCGCACGGCGGCTACCGCATGGCGTTCACGCCCAATACTGTCGAAGAGATCACGGAAGGCTGCAGACGCTTCGGCGAAGCAGCAAAGGAGTTTCAGATCTGAAACCGGCCGGAAGCCGGTCCGGAGTGCTTTTACCATATGAGAAACCATTTGAAGGGAGCGGATGAAATGATCATTGGACTGCCAAAAGAGATAAAGAACAACGAGTTCCGTGTCGGCCTTACGCCGGGAGCCGTCGGCGCGTATGTGCAGGCGGGCTGCAAAGTCTATGTGGAAAAGGGAGCCGGCCTCGGGTCCGGGTTCGAAGACAGCGAGTACCTTGCAAACGGGGCTGAGATCCTGGATACCGCCGGAGAAGTCTGGGACAGGGCGGAAATGATCGTAAAGGTCAAGGAGCCTCTGGAAAGCGAGTACCGGTACTTCCGGCCGGGCCTCATGATCTATACCTACTTCCATCTTGCGGCAGACAGGGAACTGACGAAAGCGCTGCTGGAGAAGGAAGTCACGGCGATGGCCTATGAAACGATCACAGACAAGAAGGGCAGCCTCCCCTGCCTGTACTGCATGAGCGAGATCGCGGGCCGCACCGCGGTGATCGAAGGCGCAAAGTACCTGGAAAAGACCTACGGGGGGCGCGGGGTCATGCTGGGGGCAGTCCCTGGCTGTGAGAAAGCGGAGGTCGTCATCCTCGGCGGCGGCAATGCCGGCACCAATGCGGCACGCATGGCGGAAGGCCTGGGCGCAAGGGTCACGGTCCTCGATATCAACCATTACCGCCTGGCATACCTGGATGACGTGTTCGGGAGCCGGATCACGACACTCTATTCCAGCAGGGACAACCTCCTGAAGGCGCTGGCGAAGGCAGACCTGGTGATCGGCTGCGTGCTGCTGGCACCTGGCAGGGAAGCGCCGAAGCTGGTGAAGAGGGAGGACCTGAAGGTCATGAAGAAGGGCGCTGTCATCGTGGACATCGTGGTCGACCAGGGCGGATGCTTTGAGACCACCCACCCGACGACGCATGCGGACCCCGTGTACGAAGTGGACGGCGTGATGCATTACTGTGTCGCGAACATCCCCGGCGCGGTCCCGAGGACGTCCACCGAAGCCCTGGTGAATTCCACCCTGCCGTATGGGCTGACCCTGGTCAGGAAGGGCCTGGCCGCAGCCTGCAGGGAAGACCCGGGCCTGATGCTCGGACTCAACACCTATAAGGGGAAGTGTACCTTTGCGGCAGTTGCGGAAGCGCTGGACCTGGAATACGTGGATCCCGCGACTCTGCTGTAAAAAACAAAACCTGAAAGCAGCATCAGCATCTATAATCGATTATCCTAAAAATACCGTCTGTCTTCGCGGCAGGCGGTATTTCTCAATTGGTCTTTTCTTCTTTTACAACTCTGTACACGTTCGGAAGGATCGGCGGGTATATTTCCTGCACCAGGCCGTCGAACCAGACACGAATCGTATCACCGGGAATGATCTCGTCTTTCAGGATTTCCGGGTTCGTCCGGACTACGCACTGTCCGGTCACCGGAGACCTGAATAATCCCGGGGTACTGATGAAGGAAACAAGCAGACTCCCATCTCTTACCTCCAGCACCTCCGCATTGAAATTCAGGACATCTTCCGGTATGTCAGATGCAAAGGAATGCTCAGGATTTCTGAAGATCACTCTCATCCCATCCATGACAACGATCACCTGTCCTTCGAAGCTTCTCTGGTACTCATATCCACTGCCAAAATTAGACTGGTCATTCTCTGTCGGAAGCCCGTCATCGACAGCAGAAATAATCCTGCCGTCCATGTTCCCGCATCCGATGGCGGAACTGATATACCCGGTAGATTCATATAAAACCCCGTCGATCATGACTGTCGGGACCCGGTCCCAGTTTCGATCTTCCGGAGTATCATTGCGCTCTTCTGAAGGATTCTCCTCCATTTCTGTACCTGAATTTGTTACTGCCATTATTGTTGTTTCAACGACTGTTGTTTCTGCTGCAGTACCGGGATTCCCGTCATCTTCTGTTTTTCCGCAGCCTGTCAGGAAAGCCAGACTGCACAATGCCAATAAAGGAATCATCCATTTCTTCATTATATAGGTCCTCCATACAGATCATGGTGAACTGCATGCCAGCTTGATTGATGATGTTTTCTGCCTTATCTCTTACCGAATTATACCTGTTGAACTTTCAAAAATCTCTTCCATAGCGCTTAATAATGCTTTAATAAAATGAGTCGATCTTCAAAAGAATTTAAAAATCTTATGAAACCTCAGCAATTTTCCCCTGTCAAAATATTGCCTTGAAAATATGGCGGCGTATGTTTATATTTATAAAGAAAAGCTGCCCGGTAAACGGTTAGCCAAATATTCGATTATCTAAAACAATAACCGCATCCTTGGCGTGGGGCGGTTATTGTTTTTTGCTTCCGAACCATATGCCAGCCATGAACACAGTAACTGTGTAGCCGGCGATAAACACAGGTGAAAAATCATCTACGAAACAGCAGCCTGTATTGTATATAGTCGTTATCTTTTGTATCAAAGTTTTCAGATGAAACCAGATAAATATTCTTGTATCCGGTCTTATACGTAAAGTTGTTGAAGAAAGACTCTACTTCACCATGCTCATCGTAGACCTTCTCAACTTCGTGCTTCTGTACTTTGAAATCCACCTGCAGTCTGCCGGCGAACTCATCGTAATTTCTTATCGATTTACCAATTTCACAGTAAAAATCGTCTAAGCTGCAGTCTGCTGTCTTCTCAAACTCTTCCTGCAGCAGATCCATGATCCATGAGAAGCATTCGTAATAATCCTTTTCTATGGTGCAGCCGATGATCTTGTTGATGCCTTCATAATTCCCGGCTTGAATAAACTGCCTGGTCAGATCCGCAGCATCCAGAAGCGCATCAAAATCAGGCTCCTGTAATTGATTGTCCTGTATCCATTTATCGAGTAAATCCATAGCTATAACCTATGCTTTCGTTCCACTAGATTACAGTATCTGTCCGTGATTGAGCACAATGCGGTCCTTCGGAGCCTGCGCCACACATTCAGCAGCGCTCTGTGCCCTCACCAGCACAAAGCTGGCATCGCAGCCGGATGAGAGTCCATAGTCTGAAATGTGAAGAAGACGCGCGCCGTTTTCTGAGCACATTCGCAGTACACGGACTAAGAGATCGTCACGCCTCAGCCCGTTCTTCATCGAAATCAGCATAGCGCGTTCAAGCATATCCCCGGTGCCGTAAGGACTCCACAGATCGCGGACATTGTCATTGCCCCCGCAGATCAGGACTCCCGCGGCTTCGAGCTGCAGAACGGAGGGCACATATTTGATATACGCCTGACCGCCGGTCGTAACAGCAATCTTTGCATCCGCGAGCTTTTCGATCAGGGGCTCTGCAAGTCCGGTTTCCGGATATCCGAGGCAGAAGGCATGGCTGATCGTGACACGGCCTTCCATACCTGCGGCTTTCGTGCGCTCTATGATCAGGTTCATGGTAAATGCACCAAGGTGCCCCGGCTCATGCAGATGAATATCAATAGGTTTGTCGTACTTTTCAGCAAGGCGGAAGATCGCATCTACGCCGCCTTTTGGATCCCGGTCAATATTGGCCGGATCAATGCCGCCAACCAGATCAGCGCCCATGGAAAGTGCTTCCGACATCAGTTCATATGTCCCCGGACGAACCAGCAGACCGCTCTGCGGAAAGGCCACCAGTTCAATATACACCTTGTTTTTATACTCTTCACGCGCTTTCATGACACCGTCGAAGAGACGGAGTCCGTGTTCCAGGTCAATGTCAACATGACTGCGGATGGCGATTGTTCCATAGGAAAGATCACGCTCGATCAGGCGGCAGGCCTGGCGGTACGGATCGATCCCGATCTCATCGCGGCGCCTGCGCTCATTCTCCACCCATGCGGGCAGATACGGGGGCAGGGCGTTGACCACCCAATCCATACCGACCGTTGTTTTGTCAAGATGGGTGTGAGTATCGACAAAGGGCGGCAGGATCATATAGCCGGCGGCGTCTATGCAGCACTCATATCCTGCGGTATCAGTCTTGTCATTATTTGAAGCTCCGGTTACGGAAATGATCCTGTCCTTATCTATAACCAGGTCAATCTTCCGGCCGTCAATAGTTTTGGCATTCGTAATCTTGATCATAGCATTCACATTCCTGCACAATTTCATTTCTATCAAAAGCACATAACGAAAGTATACAAAGAAATACCGAAATTGAAAAGAGCCCCGGGCTGCTGCCCAGAGCTCCTCATTTGGAAAAATTATTTACTCGGTTTTTGGAAATTCCGCTTGCTGCGGAACAAGATCACTTCTTCTCGACCTTGTGCTCCACATGAAGCAGATGGTGGGATTTTTCACCCAGCGGCTTCTTCAGGAAGGTCTGATAGAGTTCCTGGATCTCCGGGTTTTCATGGGAATACCTGATCTCGCACTTCGTATCCAGATCCCAAAGCATTGCTCCGCGGTCCCCGGCCCGTTCCTGGCCTTCATGGATCGGCTGTCCGCCGCCGCCTGAGCAGCCGCCCGGACATGCCATCACTTCTACGAAATCATAGTCCACCTTGCCGTTATCGATTGCTTCCATCAGTTCCCTGGTATTGGCCAGGCCGCTGACGACAGCCACCTTGACATCTCCCGCCTTCGGAATGCTGAAGACAGCTTCCTTCCACGGCTTATTGCCCCTGACCGCTGCAAATGCATCCGGATCCGGGTTATTGCCGGTAACCAGATAATAAGCGCTGCGGAGGGCTGCATCCATTACGCCGCCGGTCGCGCCGAAGATCACGGCTGCGCCGGTACTGCTGCCGAGTGGTGAGTCAAACGGCATCTCTTCGAGTTCCTGCGGAATGATGCAGTCGCTGCGGAACAGACGGCAGAGCTCACGGGTGGTGAGAACCACATCCACATCCGGATCGCCGCAGGCTGAATCCATGCCGGGCAGTTCTCTTTCCGCCTTCTTTGCCGAACACGGCATGACGGATACGACAAACATCTTGTGCGGGTCGATGCCCATTTTCTCCGCAAAGTAGGTCTTGGCGATCGGGCCGAACATCTGCTGCGGGGATTTCGCCGTGGACAGACAGTCCACATAGGACGGGAACTGGGACTTGATGAAGCTTACCCAGCCCGGGCAGCAGCTCGTAAACATCGGCCAGCGGTATTTTCCGCGGTGCGTGAACCTGTGAACAAATTCACTGCCTTCCTCCATGATCGTCAGGTCTGCCGTAAAGTTGGTATCAAACACATAGTCGAAGCCAAGGCTCTTAAGTCCCGCCACCAGTCTGCCTGCTGTCGCATAGCGCTTGGTGAGGCCGAAGCTCTCAGCCCAGGCAACTCTGACCGCCGGAGCGATCTGTACGACCGTGGTGATTTCCGGATCTGCCAATGCATTCAGCACCTTGACGGTGTCGTCGCGGACTGTCAGGGCACCGGTCGGACAGTGGGTCACGCACTGGCCGCAGAAGGTACAGTCAGTATCCCTGAGCCGCCGGCTGTAGCTGACATCGATCGTCGTACGGGAGCCGGTTCCTACCAGATCCCAGATATGCATGCCCTGGATCTTATCGCAGACCTGGATGCAGCGCATACACTTGATGCACTTGCTTGCCTCGCGCACGATCGGCACGCTCAGGTCGATCTTGGACTTCTCCGGTTTGACATTGTACGGCTGGTAATGAATGTTCATATCATAGGAAAGCCTCTGCAGTTCGCAGTTATTGCTCCTGACACAGGTCGTACAGGTGGAGTTGTGCTGGGAGAGGATCAGACGGAGATTCGTCCTTCTGGCCAGGCGGACTCCCGGAGAATTGGTCCGGATCACCATGCCTTCCGTCACTTCCGTATTGCAGGCCGGCTGATACCGTTCCGTACCTTCCACTTCCACGATACACATCCTGCAGGCTGCGATTTCGTTGATATCCTTCAGGTAGCAGAGATGCGGGATCGGGATATTGTTTTTTTCAGCGGCTTCCAGAATGGTTGTGCCTTCGGGAGCGCGCAGTTCTTTTCCGTTTATTGTAAAGCTTACCATTTCTCTATACGTCCTCCCCTGAAATTACCGAATCCGAAGTGGTCGCAGCGCAGACATCTTCCCGATTCCTTAAATGCCTCTTCATCCGTGTATCCGCATTCAATGCAATCGAAATCGTCCTTGCGGTCCATTGCGTCTCTTTCGGAAATATTAATCCGTCCTCTCGCCTTCAGATCCTTGAAGACCGGAGCCGGAACCTGGACATCCGTCGTGATCTCATGATGGAAGCCGAGATATTCGTCAATATTAGCAGCTGCTGCTTTACCTGCCGCGATCGCCCTGATGACGGTCGCCGGTCCGGTCACGCAGTCGCCGCCGGCAAAAACGCCTTCCAGGTACGGAAGCTGTGTATTGGACTCTGCCAGGAATGCTCCGCCGCGCTGGATCTTCACGCCGCCCTGCTCAAAGCTTTCGCTGTGAATGCCCTGTCCGACGGCAATGATGATCAGGTCCGCCGGGATCCTCCGCTCTTCCACTTCCGCCACGTCCGGTTTCGGCCTGCCGGTCGTCCGGTCGATCTCGCCGATGATCTGCGGCTGTGTCCAGAGCGCGACAGCTTTGCCTTCTTCGTTCGTTTCGATACGCACCGGCGCTTCCAGGGAACAGACCTCCGCACCTTCCGCGATAGCGCCTTCCACTTCTTCTGCCAGTGCGGTCATGTCTTCCTGTCTTCTGCGGTATACGCAGGAAACCTTGGATGCCCCAAGACGGATCGCGCTGCGGGTCACGTCCATTGCCACGTTGCCGCCGCCAATGACAATGACCTGTTTGCCTGTGAAGTCGATCGGTTCGTCATCGCCGATGCTTCTAAGCATTTCCACTGCGGAAATGACGCCTTCCGCGTCTTCGCCCTCGATACCGGTTTTCTTATCGGTCTGTGCGCCGATGGACAGATACAGGCAGTCATAGGTCCGTTTCAGTTCGTCGAAGGTGATATCGGTGCCGATATTGACATTCGTGCGCACAGCAATGCCCAGGGACAGGATCGACTCGATTTCCTCATCCAGGACCGTGCGCGGCAGGCGGTAATTCGGAATGCCGTAGCGCATCATGCCGCCGAGCTTTTTATGTCTTTCGAAAACTGTGACCTTATGGCCCATGAGCGTCAGGAAATATGCCGCGGAAAGTCCGCCGGGACCTCCTCCGACGACGGCAATGCTGCGCCCGGTAGGCTTTGCGCACTTCGGCTGCGGAACATTGCCCGCGTGATCCACCGCATAACGCTTCAGGCCGCGGATATTCAACGGATCGTCCACCATATTCCTGCGGCATCTTGCCTCGCACGGATGCTCGCAGATATAAGCGCAGGCCGACGGGAACGGATTATCCTTGCGGATCAGGCGGACCGCATCCGCGCATCTGCCTTCATGCACAAGCGCGATGTAGCCGGGAATGTCGACCCCCGCGGGACAGAGTGCCACGCACGGGACCGGGTTCTTCAGGCTGCCAAGGCATCTGTGATGATAAACGTGCTCCTCATAATCGTCCTTAAATCCCTTCAGGCCCATCAGGACAAGCTGGGCCGCATCGATGCCGATCGCGCAGTCGGCGGTGTTGGCAATTACCTGGGCTGTTTCCTCAATGCGCACAAGAATGGAGGGATTCGGCTCTCCTTCGAGGACCTCATGCAGCATTTCATTCAGCTGCTCCAGACCGATCCTGCAGGGAACGCACTTTCCGCAGGTCTGCGCCTGGCACATGCTGAGGAAATTCAGCGCCATATCTACCGGACAGAGACCAGGCGGGCTGGCCGCGATGCGATGTTCCATATTGCGGTACATCTGGTCAACGATCGCCTGGGTTTTACTTGGTGTTTTTACATTCAAACGACTCATATGATCACCCCTTGCATGATAAAAACGTTGCTACGATCCGGCCGTATTTTCCGTATCCGGCCGGCAATAAAATTTGATATTTTCATGATAATTTAAATATAGAATGAATTTTATGCAAAAACAACAAAAGTTTTTCGATAATCAGACATTATTTTATACATTATAGTTAGTTTTTGCTAACATTTAGGCTATTTTGGGATGGAAACAAGAGGCACTACATGATAAAATGATGGAAGTATCAAAAATCCCGGATCATACAGCAGACCTGACCGCTGCAATGTCAGTCTGAAAACCGCAGCCCGGGGACTGCAGGAAAGGACAATAATTATATGCGTGGAATCTATACCAATGTTTATGACGCCAGAAAGAAAGTCTACAGGGAGATCGCAAAACTCTCATACGAGTACGAAGAATCGAATCTGGACAATATCAAGGACCGCATGGAGCAGATCCCCTATGATATTATCCCCGGTGAAGTCTCAAACTTCCGCGCCGACGTCTTTCTGGACAGAGCTATCATCAGAGAACGGATGCGTCTCGCCATGGGACTGCCCCTGAGATCTGCCAATGAAATGGCTGCGGTATCCCAGGGTGTGGAAGAAGCCGTCAAATCCGAAAAATATTATCAGCCGCCTCTGATCGATGTGATCAAGTTTGCCTGTCACGCCTGTCCGGACAATGTCGTGCATGTCACGGAAGTCTGCCAGGGCTGCCTTGCCAGATCCTGCCAGGCTGTCTGTCCGAAAGACGCCGTAAAGTTCAACGACCGTGAACGCAAATCCTATATTGACCAGGATGCCTGCATCAAATGCGGCCGCTGTATCGAAGCCTGTTCTTACCACGCAATCGTCAGACAGGTGCGCCCCTGCGCGGATGCCTGCGGCATGAAGGCCATCGGCTCCGATGAGTACGGCAGGGCGGAGATCGACCAGGAGAAGTGTGTTTCCTGCGGTATGTGTCTCGCGAACTGCCCATTCGGTGCCATTTCCGACAAAGCCCAGATCTTCCAGGTCATCCAGGCGATCAAGAGCGATGTGCCGGTCTATGCCGCACTGGCTCCGGCAGTAACCGGACAGTATGGCAATGACATGCCGACCAATAAGATCCGCTCCGCCTTTAAAGCGCTGGGCTTTGAAGACGCGGTCGAGGTCGCGATCGGCGCGGATCTCTGCACGATCACGGAAGCGCAGGACTTTATGGAAGAAGTTCCCGAAAAACTGCCTTTCATGGCGACCTCCTGCTGCCCCGCCTGGTCAGTCATGGCCAAAAAGCTGTTCCCGGAACAGGCAAAATGCATTTCCATGGCCCTGACCCCGATGGTCCTGACCGGCCGTCTGATCAAAAAGGAACATCCGGGCTGCAAGGTAGCCTTTATCGGTCCCTGCTCCGCCAAGAAACTGGAAGCCAGCCGCCGCACGATCCGCAGTGATGTGGATTTTGTCCTGACCTTTGAAGAAGTCATGGGTATGTTTGAGGCAAAGAATATCAACTTTAAAGAGCTTCCGGAAATGGACGTCATGCACGGCGCCAGCGGAGACGGCCGCGGCTTTGCGATCAGCGGCGGCGTCGCCAATGCAGTCGTAAATTATATTAAGGAAGTATATCCGGAGAAGAAAGTCAATGTGGCAAGCGCCGAAGGGCTGGAGGAGTGCAGAAAGCTCCTGATAGCAGCCAAGGCCGGAAAATATAACGGATATCTTCTGGAGGGCATGGCTTGTCCTGGAGGCTGTATTGCCGGTGTCGGCACGATCCAGCCGATCGCCAAATCCAGGGCTTCGAACCTCGCCCAGCAAAAACGAGCAACCAACGCTCACGCCAACACAAACAGATACCAGGATCTCCTCGCTTCGCTTGAAGAACGCGATCTCGCGGCACCTGCGGAAGTTGAAGCAGCGGAAACATAAATTGATTCCAAAAAGGAGATTCTCATGAAAAAACAACTGTCTTTGTTACTGGTTTCTCTTCTTGCCGCAGCAGCAGTTTTCTCCGGCTGTTCGGGTCAGACCGAAAAGCAGACGACTGCCTCAGCTACGACCATTGCGGTTCCCGAAACCGACGCCGCCGTCATTGCGCCTCCGGAGACCGCTGAATCAGCAGCTGAAAATGCAGCGCCGGGAGCGCCTGCACCTGCGGTAGAAACTGCTGACGCTCCCCATGACGGAAACGCAGAAACAGTCACGGTCAGGATCGGCGCCATGAGCGGTCCCACTGCCATGGGCATGGTCAAACTGATGAGCGACAGTGAAGCGGGCGCCGCCGAAAATGTCTATGATTTCGCGGACCTTGCCACGGAAGCCTCTGCCATGGTCACACCGCTTGCCCAGGGAGAACTCGATATTGCAGCGGTTCCTTCCAACCTCGCCGCGGCCCTTTATGCCAAGACAAACGGCGGCATCCGGGTACTGGCTGTCAATACGCTCGGTGTACTCAATCTTCTTGAGCGGGGCGAGACCATTACCGGTGTAAAGGATCTCACAGGCAAAAAGCTTTACGCAACCGGCCAGGGCGCAGTTCCTGAATTTGTGATCCGGTATCTGCTGACCGGGAACGGCATCGATCCGGATCAGGATCTTGAGATCCAGTGGTGCGCCGATACCACAGAAGCGCTTTCTTATCTGAAGGAAGCCGAGGGGGCGATCGCCGTCCTGCCACAGCCGTTTGCGACTGCAGCCATGTCCCAGGTCGAGGGCTTAAGGATCGTCCAGGATCTGAATGACGCCTGGGCTGAACTGGATCCGGGCTGTGAGATCACGACAGGCGTCACCGTCGTGCGGACAGCATTTGCAGAAGAACACCCTGAAGCGGTCGAAACCTTCCTGAAAGAATACAGCGCTTCCGCCGCCTATGCTTCGGAGGATGTGGAAGGCGCGGCAGCGCTGACTGAAAAATACGGCATTGTTGCCAAAGCGCCGCTTGCCCAGAAGGCTCTCCCGAAGTGCCACATCGTCTGCCTGACCGGCAGTGAAATGAAAGAAGCACTCGAAGGTTTCCTGCAGGTACTTTTTGATCAGAAGCCTGAGGCTGTCGGCGGAGCTATGCCGGGCGATGACTTCTATTACGGAATTCAGTAATGACTCAGAAGACGATCCTTCAAAAGGCAGCGGCCGTATTTCTGGCGCTCCTGGTCTGGCAGCTGGCTGCCTCCGTGATCAGCAGTTCTATACTGCTGGTCACTCCTCTGGAGGTCCTGCGCAGACTGCTGACGATCTGGCGGGAAGAGGGATTTTTCAGAGTCCTGTTTTTTTCCTTTTCCCATATTGCCGGAGGGTATCTGCTGGCGGTCTGCGCCGGGATTCTTGCGGCATTTCTTTCCGCGCGGTTTCCGGCAGCCGAAATGCTGCTCTGGCCCTGGGTGACCTGTTTCCGTTCGGTTCCGGTGGCTTCCATGGTCGTGATCTTCCTGATCTGGGTCTCTGCGCGGAATCTTTCCATACTCATCGCATTTCTGGTCGTCTTTCCCGTTATTTACAACAATGTGCTTACAGGGCTGAAAAACCTGGACCGTGAAAAAGAGGAGCTGGCCCGGGTCTTCCGGCTCAGCGCCGGGAGGAAGCTGAGATACATCACGCTTCCCCAGATTCGTTCCTATCTGGCTTCAGCCGCCAGCGTCACTGCGGGCATGGCCTGGAAAGCCGGCGTCGCGGCGGAGATCATCGGCACGCCTCCCCTGTCTGTCGGAAAAATGATCTACCAGTCCAAAATCTGGCTGGATACCGACGATCTTTTTGCGTGGACCGTGATCCTGGTCATCTTAAGTGTACTGTTTGAAAAATGTATTACATCCCTGCTGAAAAGGTTTTTATAAGCAATGGCTGATATCCGGATCGACAATCTGTCAAAAAGTTACGGGGGCAAAACCGTTCTGGACCGCTTCTCTTATACTCTGCGGGAGGGCGGGATCTATCGTCTTTCAGCTCCCTCGGGAGCGGGCAAAACGACCCTGCTCCGGCTTCTGATGGGTCTGGAAAAGCCGGACGGCGGCAGCATTTCCGGCGTCCCCGCCGCCATCAGCGCTGTCTTTCAGGAAAACCGCCTGCTCGAGGATATGACAGTCCTGGAAAACATTGCGCTGATGATCCCCGGTCAGGCGGATCCTGCCCTGATCGAAGCCCATTTAAATGAAATCGGCCTTCCCGGCTGTGCCGGAAAGACCGTCAATACTTTGAGCGGGGGAATGAAGCGCCGCACGGCGATCGTCCGAGCTGTTCTTCACCCTTCGGAGCTTCTGCTGCTCGATGAGCCGTTTACGGGACTCGATATGTTTTCGGCCGCAATGACCGTCAGTTACCTGCTGAACCACAGAGACGGCCGGACTGCCGTCATCGCAAGTCATATCCCGGAAATGCTTCTGGAAAAACATTCGGAGCTGATCTCCCTTCCGGAATCACACCCGGCTCGGGTATAATTTCCGAAATAAAACGCTCCGTGCCCCTCACTATATCAGACGAAAGAAAACGGCCGCCCGGCAAACCGGGACGGCCTGTTTTCATTTTCATCTATTAGCAGGAAGGTTCCTCGCCGGCAGGTCCTGCTGCCGGACGATTCAGATTATCTCTGCAGATAATC
>JAEEGL014161751.1_pt1 | contig 17179 bp, 16 predicted proteins | sample 9134231 | NCBI WGS metagenome assembly JAEEGL01 (sample SAMN16246548, study PRJNA631951) | gut metagenome | biome: gut microbiome; feature: rumen; material: fiber-attached | host: Bos | place: Iran: Karaj | collected 2018-10
CCAAGATCGCGCTTTCAAAACTGAAGGAGTCGGTCACCGATGAATGATCTCTGCGCCGATATCGGCTATAAAAGCATCCTGCATGCAGGCGAGGAACTCTGCGGCGATCATGTGGATATCGTTTCAGACGAGCGGTCCACAGTCGTCGTGCTCGCTGACGGCCTCGGCAGCGGCGTCAAGGCAAGCATCCTGTCGACACTGACCTCGAAGATCATCTCGACGATGATGGCGGAGGGACTTTCGATTGAGGACTGCGTCCGAACGATCGCAGCGACCCTGCCGGTCGATTCCAAACACGGCGTTGCCTATTCGACATTTACGATCGTTCATTTGATCGACAACACCTATGCGGATGTGATCCAGTACGACAACCCGCAGCTGATCCTGCTGCGCAACGGCGAGAACTTCGAGTATCCGATGCAGGAAATGCATATCGAGGACAAGAAGATTTTTCGTTCCCGTATCCGGCTGGAAGAAGGCGACTTGTTTATCGCCATGTCCGACGGATGTCCGCACGCAAGCGCTGAGGAAGCGTACAACATGAACTGGACCAGAAACGACATCATCGAGTTCATGGAAACGATCTCGATCGCGGGCTATACGGCGAAGACGCTCGCGACCATGCTGATCGATGAATGCTGGAAACTCTATGCGGGCGAACCCCGTGACGACGCGACCGCGTGCGTGATCGCGATCCGGAAACGCGTTCCGATGAACATCCTGTTCGGACCGCCGCAGGATCCGGATGACGCTGAGCGGATGATGAATCTGTTCTTCTCAAAGGAGGGCAAACACATCATCTGCGGCGGTACGACGGCGTCGATCGCGGCCAAATACCTGCGCGTCCCATTGCGCGCGGGATCGGGCGGAACAGTGGAAGGCATTCCTCCGACATCGGAGCTGGAGGGAGTCGATCTGGTCACCGAGGGCGTGATCACTATGAGCCGCGTGGTCGAGTACGCGCACGACTTTACCGGTGAGAATACCCAGTATGAGACATGGAGCTACGGCCATGACGGCGCGTCGATGATCTGCCGCCTGCTGTTCGAGGAGGCGACTGACATCAATTTTTATGTCGGACGCGCGGTCAATCCCGCTCATCAGGATCCGAATCTGCCGATCAACTTTCATATCAAGATGCGGCTCGTCGATGAACTGACCGATGCGCTCCGAACGATGGGAAAACGCGTCAAGATCAGTTATTTCTAATGCCGGACTGCCGCGGGATCACATCTGAAGAGAAGAAAACAGAGAACAAATGAAGGAGGAAATCCCATGATCAAGGTTGCGTTCTATGACGCGAAGGCTTACGATAAGCCGTCATTTGAAAAATACGGTCAGATGCACGATATGCAGTTTCGGTATCTGGAAACCAAACTGAATGAGGATACGGCGGAACTTGCCAACGGCTGCGATGCTGTGTGCGTGTTTGTAAATGATATCGTGACCGCGAAGGTGATCGACAGGCTCTACGCGCTGGGGATCAAGCTGATCGCGCTTCGCTCGGCAGGGTACAACAACGTGGATGTTCACGCCTGCTTCGGCAAGATCCACGTCGTTCATGTTCCTGCATATTCGCCGTATGCGGTGGCTGAGCACGCGATAGCGCTTCTGCTCACATCCGTACGCCGGATCCATAAAGCCTATAACCGTACCCGCGATTTCAACTTTTCTCTGAGCGGGCTGACGGGATTCGATCTGCATGGCAAAACGGTCGGCGTGATCGGAACCGGAAAGATCGGACGGATCTTTATGGACATCTGCCGTGGATTCGGAATGCATGTGATCGCCTATGACCTCTTTCCCGCGAAAGACAGCGGAATCGAATACGTATCGATGGACGAACTGCTGTCACGCAGCGATATCATTTCTCTGCACTGCCCGCTGACCCAGGAAACCAGACATATGATCAACGCGGATGCCATCGGAAAAATGAAAAAAGGCGTCGTTATTATCAATACCTCCCGCGGAGCACTGATCGATGCGGAGGCGCTTCTCGACGGAATCAAAGCACGCAAGGTCGGTGCGGCGTGTTTGGATGTATATGAGGAGGAAGCGGATATCTTCTTTGAGGACCGCTCCGGACATATCCTGAACGACGAACTGCTTTCACGGCTGATCTCGATGCCAAACGTGATCGTCACTTCCCATCAGGCTTTTCTGACGGAAGAAGCGCTGAACAACATCGCCGAGACGACGGTGAACAATATTCTGTCGTACTTTGAGAACGACGGCATGTGTGATAACGAACTGTGCTACCGCTGCGGGCACATCGAGCAATGCAAAAAAGAACGGAAAGAAAAGTGCTTCTAGTTCATATATGTTTTTTTCCCGGTTTGTCTTCTGACACAATGAGAGGGGCTGTGAAAACACAGCCCCTCTTCTGATGAAACAGATGCTCCCGGAATGATCAAGGGATGTTTTGTTCTATTGCTTCTCCGCCACAGCGACTGTTGTTCTGCGCTTTTTCATGATACCGTATACGATTCGCAATATCCCGTCAATCGCGATGTTGACTGCCATGGAACCGGCGAACGGGTGTACGACAGTCTGCGGGATCAGCAGAAATCCTATGCCGTAGATCGCGGCAAGTGATCCCTCGACAAAGTGCAGTACCCGAAGAAACGGCTCCTCCTTTTGCCGTATTCCGGAATCGATCGACGCGTAAGCTACCCACAACCCCAGAATACCATAGATCAAACTGCCGAGCAAAAACAAAGCTTTCTCTTTGAACCAGAGGATACCCATCAATGCGAGAAGCCCGGACAGCAGAAAAAAACGTTCCCGCAATCCGTCCAGTTTGCCGCGCTGCCGGATCAGCCGCCGGATGACCAGAACAAACTGCACCGCAGCAAGGAGAAAGACAAGTCCCATTGAAGTAAACTCGAACAGAAACTCGGACAGGAATACGGCAATGATTCCGCCGACCGTAAGAAGCAGACCGTGTACCCGGAAATCAGCGAAAAAGGTCTTCCATTTCCCGGCTTCTTCGGACGGCAGTTCCGGAAGAACATCTTCGAACAGAACTTTCCCCGGCAGCTTCGACAGCGTTTCCTTGGTCGTCTCACTGACACCGGTAAGCTGGATCAGCACCGACTGCAGCCGGTCAAGATCAAGGTCCTCCAGAGATTCACTGCCTTCGGCAGCGAGCGCATCAAACAGTTCTCCGATAAAGCCGGGACGGTTCTCCTGGGGGATGCTTTCGATCCAGTCGTTCAGAAGCCGGTCGATCCAGACGGACGTAGGATCATTTTGTGTAACGGTTGCCGGCGCGCCGTATTCCACAAGCCAGGATGCGAGGGAATGCTGCAGAATTCCATCCCGGTAAGAGCGGATGATTTTTGTATCGGTGATCTCTGGTTCGAACAGCTTGCCGACAACGTCATACTCAGGAATGATGCGTGTCGTTTTTCCGTCAATGCGGGATATGAGAGATGAATCCAGCACTTCCGGGCAGAATCCCGGCCCGTCGAGCAGATAGATGTGCTGAACTTTCGCGAGCTGTTCGTCGGAAAGCATGCAGGCGGTAAACAGCGCAAGATTCGCGCCTTTGGAATGACCGCCTATATACCAGTTATCACCGTGTATGTGCTGCTCAGCATATGCGAGGGATAGAGCCTGTCCTTCCGTCCTGGTAAAGGAGATCATGCAGTTCTCACGCCAGCCCGGAATCGAAGCGTCCGTCCCGCGGTACGCGATGAACGAAAAACCGGGAGCATGGAATGTGACTGCGGAAAACTGGAGCGGAGGATCCATACGGACCTGATCGGTATAGTCGGAGATGCCGAGCGACCCGAACCGCTTCGATCGTGCGGCAGCTTCAAAGATTTCGCCGTTTCCCATATCTCCGCCGGTGATCTTCAGCCGGGCTTCGCCCGCCTCGATCATGGGAATGCAGTCGGCAACGGTATGCGCTTCCTGCTCCTGCTTAAAAACCGGCGACAGATCAAAATACCCGATGATGCATAGGATCATCGCGTCCGCGTCCCGAAATGGATATGATTGAAAATCCAGGTCACCGATCCAGCGAATATAATCTGTGAGTTTATCCATGAAGGTTCCTCGATTCTTCTTTCTATCTTTTTCGTTATGGCATTAATAATTGTAGCACATTCATGCTGTTAAGTGTTGGAAAGAAAAGCGATTATTGTTTTGAAAAATGATCGCTGTTTTTTCCGACAGTTTGTAAATGCGGCGTTGTTATAGGGTAGAATAATCAATAGGATGCGTTTTGATACGATTGTCTTTCTATTTTTTGGAAATACAGTTATAATAAAAATACCAAATAACACGAAGGGAGTTACATTATGAAAAAGATTCTGCTGAATGGCGTAGACGGAAACTTCGGCGGCAAGGCGGCAAAGATCCTGCTGGATCGCTGGCCGCATGAGGATCTGATCTTCACTGCTCCTACGGAGAAAGGCCTCGAAAAGTACCGTGGCATGGGTGTAGAGCTCCGGGTGGCGGATTTCAATGACGAGGACGGGCTCGTACGGGCGTTCACAGGCGCGGACACCATGATCCTGATCTCCATGCCTTTTGTTGGCCCCAAACGCAGAGCGGCGCAGAAGAAGGCTCTTGACGCTGCGGTCAAGGCCGGAGTTAACAAACTGGTCTACACCTCTATCGTTGGCGCCGGCGAAAAGGATATCGATACGTATGAGGTCAACGATCACGTCTGGTTCGAGGCTTATGTCAAAGAGCAGCCTATCCATTATCTGTTCCTGCGCGACTCCCAGTATGCGGAGGCTATGGTCTCCAACTATATCAACGCCTATGAGAATACCGGCAATGTGCTGGCCAATAACATGGGCAGCGGGAAGATGGCTTATATCTCCCGTGACGATTGCGCCGAAGTTGCAGCTTGCGCGGCCATGAGCGACTGGACGGACCGTGTTATCGACGTGAACGGAGCAGAACCGCTGACCATCGGCGAATATATCGCCATTGCCAATGAAGTCACCGGTCACAACGTCAAATACGTGGAGATCGACGACGAACAGCAGTACGCATTCTTTGATTCGATCGGCGTACCCCGCACGACCGAGGATATGTGGGCGCAGACCGCTACGAACTTCCCCTTCTGCAGTGACGGCATGGTAACCTTTGGCAGGGCAATCCGTCTCGGTCAGATGTCCACTTTTACTGACGATTTCGAGAAGCTCACCGGCCGCAAACCCATTACAGTCCGAGAGATCTTCGAACATATGAACGAGCATCTGATCGGCAGCAGAACTTCCACCGATAAGTAACCCACAGTAAAAGTTCATATTTAAGCAGTGCTATTTCAGGCATTTCGAATAAGAAAAAAGTCAAAAGAAAAGAGACTGGCAAAAGTGTTTTGTGAAAACACTTTTAAAGCCTTTTTTGATTGATGCTTGTCCACTGCATGGGTTGCTGAAAAGAACAGGGAGAGGTTTTCTGTATACGTTAACCAGGCCGTTCTGTGTTGACCAGCTTGAATGTGACCTGTCATTTTTTGCCGTAGAATTGACGAACGTGAATAGAAAAACAAATCCGCAGCACGGACATGGTACGCTTTTCTCAACAAAATGAAACGGAGGAAACAACCATGAAACAATTTGTGAAACGAATTGCCCTTTTTTCCCTTACGATCCTTATGCTGTGTTCAGCGCTGCCGGCAGCGACGTTTGCTGACATGAAAACCGAACCTGCCGCTGCAGTTGCGTGTTCGACCGAAACGCCGGGCATCACCTTTATTGCATCCTCAATGCTCAAAAAGATCAATTACGCGCTGAAAGTATGGGAGTTTTTGAATGACAGTCATTACAAGAACGGCACTTCTTGGAATGGTTCGAAAAGACCGCGGCTGTCAACACATTCGTGCAGCGGCTGCATGGCGTATGCCGTTGATTTCTGCAAGTACGTATACGGTGCGGACTGGGCATCCAACCAGGGAAAGTTCACGAAGTACACAGACGTGAGCAAAATCGCGACCGGTGATGCGATCCGGATCAATGGGCACTATTTCGTTGTTCTGAAGCGTGAGGGCAACAAACTCTACACAGCGGAGGGCAATTACAGCAGCAAAGTACGGGCTTCTCTGACGACATACGGCTATTACATCGACGGAAATCAGCTGTATCAGATTCAATCGGGAAGTAGTAAAGTGAAAGTTACGTTCAAGACCGGCTATCGCTTCCGATAATCGATCGCAGATAAAAATTGGAATCCGTGAAGAACGTGAGGAATATGATTGCAATTTCTATCTCCTTCACAGCTGTACGAATCTAGCTGCCTTCTATAAGTGATGGGGGAACATCAGAGAAAAGGGGAGACCCTTTCATCTGTCAGATGCGGGTTTCTGACCTGCAGGGATCCAGTCCTCAGATATGATTACGACAACGGTGGACAAAGCCAGAATCATTCCAATCAGAATCCGTACGGTAATGGGTTCTGCCCGGAGCATGATCCCAACGATTACACTGGTGATCGGCTCGAAAAGGCTGCAGAAACCGGTCGGAGAAGAGCCGATCATTCGGATTCCCATTGCGAAGAACAGGGTTGCGAACAGAACGATCAGGCTGCTCCCGAAGCATCCCAGAAGGGAAACGGTGTTGAGAGAGGCAGGGACTGCTTTGAGATTTCCGGACAAGAGGCAGATCAAGAAACTGACAGCGGCACCGCCAAGCAGCAGGAACGGGATTTTAACCGGCGCGGGAAGTCCGCTGATATCCTGATCTCCGTCCAGGAGAAGGGAATATGCGGCGAATGTCAGTGCGGACAGCAGCGCAAGCAGAACGCCTCTGATTGAGCCGACAGTAGAGAAATCGCTGATCAGATAGACCCCGGCGATGGAGAGTATGATTGCGGCAGCCTTTGCGAAGGTAAATCTGCGGTGGAAAAGGATGACATTTGCAAGACAGATGAATGTAGGATACAGAAAATGTATGACCTGCGTGCTTCCGGAAGAGATGTATGAGTAGGAACTCAAAAGGAAATAGCCGGTGAGTCCGGCTCCGATCGCACCTGCAAAGATCAGTTTCAGAATGCATTTTGTGCGGATCCTATCCCTGCGGATCCAGTAAACTACAAAGGAAATCAGAGATCCCATCAGCATGCTGACAAGCATCACGCCGGACGCGGACATCCCTGCATTGCGTGCGACAAGACGAAGAAACGGATTGAGTCCGAACAGCATGCCGGAAAGGATCGCAACGGTATAACCTGTGAACTTTTGAGAAGCTTTAAGCGTCATTTTTATACAATAGGATGGATGAATCGAAAGCCATTGCCCTGTTCGGAGGAAAAGAATCTCAGCCGTCATGAAAGGGCAATGGCTTTTATGGAGGAAAACTTACAAGACTGCTGAGCATCGGAATCGTTGAGAAAACGGCTCATGACAAAGGGAAGGAATCCGCGTTGGAGCCGGCTGAAAGATCCAGCAGTTTTTCGTATGCGTCCTCCCAGGCCTGCGTATGGTGCGGATGCCATGTCTCAATCTGTTCCGAACGGCAGACGATCTCTCTCAGCTCGGAAATGCTCCCGACCTCGCCGAGCGCCATCGCCTGGGTCAGCAGATTCCCGATCGCTGCCCCTTCTCTCGGACCGGTGACGACCAACCGGTTCGTCGCGTCGGCAGCCAGCTGGTTGAGGAATCGATTCTGGATACCGCCGCCGGTGATGTTGAGCTGATCGATCCGGGACGTATTGATCTCCTGCAGCCGTTCCAGCGCCCAGCGGTATTTGAGAGCGAGCGATTCGTAGATACAGCGCGCAGTCTGAGCGGGCGTTTCGGGAACGGGCTGCTTCGTTGTTTGACAGTATTGCCGGATCTTCTGTTCCATATTGCCTGCAGTGAAAAAAGCCGGATGATCCGGATCGATGATGGAGCGGAACGGCTCCGCCTGCTCCGCAAGCGAGACCAGATCGTCCCAGCTGTAAAAACGGCCTGCTTTGATCCAGTCACGGCGGCACTCCTGGATGATCCATAGGCCCATGATGTTTTTGAGCGGGCGGAAACCGCCCTGTACGGTGCCTTCGTTGGAAAAGTTCGCATCGCGGACGGAATCGGTCAGTACGGGTTCGTCCGTTTCTATGCCGAACAGCGACCAGGTTCCGGAGGAACAGAACGCAAAGTTACCGCTTCCGGGGATCGCCGCTACGGCGGACGCCGTATCATGCGAGCCAACTGCCGCGCAGACGGTGCTCTTCAGACCGCATTCCTCTGCAACCTGGCGGAGCATCTTACCGCGGAGCACACCGGGACGGTCGATTCCGGTAAAGATCGTTTCGGGAAGCCCCAGATCCACTATCGTCTTCTGATCCCAGTCTTTGCGCCGGGCGTTGAGGAGCATGGAAGTCGTCGCGATGGTGTATTCCGTCCGTTTTTCTCCGGTGAAGAAGTATCCCAGCAGATCAGGCAGAAACAGCAGTGTGTCGGCGTGTTGCAGAGCAGCGTCGTTTTCCTGCTTTCTTTTGTATAGCTGGAAAAGCGTGTTGTAGCTTTGCGCCGCAATACCTGTGCGCGCGAACAGTTCCGGAAACGGAATTCTGTCGAAGACCGGCTGCATGTCCGCATCCGATGCGGCACGGTAGGAGCGCGGGTTTCCCAGCAGATGTCCGTTTTTGTCCAAAAGTCCGTAATCCACGCCCCAGGTATCGATCCCGAAGCAGTCGAGTGTGTGCAGCCCGCTTTGCCGAAAGGCTTGCAGCCCCTGTTTCATCTGACGGAACAGTTCGAGAACATCCCAGTAGACCGTTCCGCTCAGCGGGATATAGTTGTTTTCAAAACGATGGAGTTCCTGAAGATCGATTCTATTGCCGTCAAAGCGCCCGAGGATCGCCCGTCCGTTCGAAGCGCCGAGATCAAACGCAAGAAGATTGAGCGGAGCGCGCATATTCGATCACTTCCTTTGATGCGGCTCTCCCGGCTTATGCCAGATAGAAGATCTCTTTCCAGTCCACATAGTATTCCTGCTTGTCATGGTTCAGAAAACACGGCTTGGTATGGGTCCACCATTCCTGCATGCGAGGATTTTCCTCCATTTTCCTGCAGTCCGCTTCATAATCGGTACCGGTGTATTCAAAGTAGCAGAACAGGTCGGTTCCGTCAATGAAAATGGAGTAGTTCTGCATGTGACAATCGCTGATGATCTGCCGGATTTCAGGCCAGACCGCCGCATGCAGCGCGACATATTCTTCCGCCTTTTCCGGCTTCAGCTGTGCGTGCTGACCGAAGCGTCTCATACGTTTTTCACCTCAGACAAGTCTTTGATCAGAAATCGAGTTCATACAGCTTGTTGATGCTGCCGGACAGGACTTCGTTTTCTCCCTCGCGGATACAGATTCCCTTTTCCCAGCGTACGCCGAATTCCTTGGTCGCCGCGAATGAGTCGATCTGGAAGCACATGCCGGGAGCCAGATTGAAATTCGAATTCGTTTCGACCCAGGGCGCTTCAACTTCACAGAGACCGGTGCTGTGCAGCGGCCCATAGACATAGTTTTCCTTGAATCCGTTGTCACAGTAATATTTGTACGCCATCTGGGCGACCTCGGAGGCAGCCATGCCGCATTTGACCTGCTGTTCCATCCAGTGATGCGCTTGACAGCCGAACAGAACTACTTCTCTTCTGCGCCCTTCCAGTTTGCCGAGGACGATCGGAAAGCCGATGGAAGCGGAGTAGCCGTCGATCTTTGCCGAAAGGTTCAGCTGAACGATATCGCCTTTCTGGAATTTGCGGTAACTGGAACGGGAAATGCAATGCCGGGTAGAGGCTTCGGAGAATACATACATCGGAAGGCCTTCGTATTCTGCGCCTTCTTCATAGATCACGCGCTGCGCGACACCGACCATCTGCAGTTCGGTCAGGCCTGGACGGATCTCCTTTATGACCTGCTGTGTGGCGAGCTCTGCGAGACGGTAGCCTTCCTTGAGACAGGCGACTTCCGCGTCAGATTTGATACTCCTGAGCTCTGTCATCAGATAGCCTGCGTCAACGAACTGTGCAAGGGGGAAAGCGTTTTTGATCGCTTCGAAGATCAAAACGGAGGTATCCAGAAAGCTTGCGATGCCGATGCGCAGCAGTTTTCCGGTCACGCCGATCCCTTTCAGGACATCGGGGAAGGTGTCGCAGGTCAGTTCGGGATACTGCGGATCAGCACTTTCACGATATTCCCGCAGAACGAAAAGCTTGTCCAGCTTGTTGCGGTCCGCACCGAATTCCGCGCTTTCCGGGCCGACGAGCAGAGCCGCGTCGCCTGCAGCGGAGATCGCTACGCCGCTGCGCTCAAACAGCGGCCAGTATCCGGTAAAATAACGCGCATTCGCGTAGTCGGATTCCGTTGAATTGACAAACAGTACGTCCAGTCCGTCCCGGCGCATCAGTGCTGCGGCTTTCTGAACTCTATCCCTATATTCCTGATCTGGTATTCTGATCGATCCATGTTCTGCCATAATGATTCCTCCTGTATGATTAATTTATTGATGTTTCGTCACAGCAATAGCCCGGTGTGGTGTAGAAGGCAACCGCTCGGGGTTCCGCACGTCCATATTGCGCTACGACCGGAACATCGCTTTCCAGCAGAATGGCGTACTGTTCCCCGATAGTCGCTGTATGCGCACCGAAGTCCTTTTCCTCGTTCGTTCTGAGACACCGGACCCTTCTGGCCGGCACGACCGCTTCAATGCCGCAGATCGGTTCCCGGTCCGTATACAGCAGCGTGATCATGATATGCGCATCCTCGCTGCCGGTATTCGTAATGATGATGGATTCATGTCCCGGAATCAGATTGACACCGGCCGGCGGCAGTTCCGCATCCGGAAAGATCCAGACCTTTTTCCCATAGCCCATAAAAAACCTCCTATGTCCCGAAGCATTTGAGTTGAACCAAAGACGGCCATCAGTTGCGATGCGGGGTATACGCTTCCCGATCCGCTTCCGTGATCTCACGGACGACCCGGCAGGGATTGCCCGCTGCAACTACGTGGCCGGGAATATCGTGCGTGACCACGCTTCCTGCCCCGATCACCGTGTCGCTGCCGATTGTAACCCCGGGCAGGATCACGCAGTGCCCGCCGATCCAGACGTTATCACCGACCGTAATCGGAAAGGCGTATTCGTATCCGGCGCGACGCTGATCGGCATCAATCGGATGATGCGCGGTATAGAATCCGCAGCACGGACCGATCGAGACATGGTTCCCGAATGTGATCGTTCCTGGATCCACGAAGACGCAGTTGTTGTTGGCGAAAAAGTGATCGCCGACAGAGATGTTGAAACCGAAACCGCAGAACAGATTCGGCTCCACATAAAGATCAGTCCCTGCTCTGCCGAACAGCTTTCTTAAGATCGTGTCCCGCTTTTCGGCATCTGAAGGACGCGTATGATTGAACTCCCAGCAGAGATCCGCACACTTAAGATGCGCTTCCTCTCGCCCGGGGAAGAAGGCGTCGTACATGAGCCCGTTCCGGCATTTTTCCAGTTCTGTCATAGTTTCCCTCACGGTATGGTTTCAAGCTGTCGTCCGCCCGGAAGAATGACGGCGGCGCAGTTGTTAGAATGGGTACATTCAGGCGGGGTGATAAACGCTGCTTGTTAATCCTTCATGCGCGGACACGGTTCGAATGGAACCGCAAATCGCACATTTGGCGGATAGCGGGCGGATGCCCTGTCCGGTGAAAGCATCCGGATGCGGCGGATCTTTTCAGCGTGATCTGTCTTCGGCTGATTCCGTTTATTGGATCACGGTCCGCAGTCCTTCCAGCGCGTATTCGACCATCTCCTTACCGAACGCTTCGCTGGCTTCGACGGCATCCTGCGCAAACCATTCGGTGTTCCGGCTGCAGCGGGACAGGTCCACGTTTTCCGGATAGGTGCCCATCATGAGCGAAGTCTCCCCTCTGCCCGCGTGATCGAATACGCCGCATTTCTTCTGCGCTTCCCAACTGATCAGCGGGATCACCTTGATATATGAGAACGGATCGTCCTGGCCGCCGAGATTGCTGTAATAATCCGCATAATCGTTGCTGCCCCACCAGCCGCGGCCTCTGGTTTCCTCCATATATTCCATGATGACTTTTTTGCCGGCTTTGTGGCAGGCAATTGTCATGGGCATCAGGCCGTCTCCTTCCGTTTGGTGATGCGCGATACAGTAGATGTTCCGCACGCCGCCGTAGATCATGGATTTTAAAATACAGTAGAGATAATTCGTATAGGAATCCTCGTCCACCTGAATGGTTCCTGTTTCGGGACCGCCGACCGCATAGGAAGCGACACCGTACCAGATGGGCGGGCAGACAACGATTTCTTTTTCCTTTTCCAGTTCTCTCAGGACCCCGTTGATCACCATCGTGTCGGTGCCGCAGGACAAGTGGTGCGCATGGTACTCGATCGTACCGATCGGGATGATAAAGGGGACTCTGCGCTTTTTCGCATCCTCGATGTCATCAAAAAACATATTGATCAGCTGCATAAGTGAACCTCCTATTCCGATTTCGTATCCGTACCGCAGTGATCTTTGCGGCAGGAAGAGACACATGCCGGTTTCTCATTCGGTAATGAATTCAAACAGGCAGGTTCAAGATGCCCTGCTGCAGGAATCCGTTCGCACGTTATTCCCGAATGGAACCCTTTTTCTACAAGTATTATACATATATTTTACAAAACACTTCAATATTACGAGAGCGCCGAACAGGCAAGATCATCTGAAAATAGGCAGGTTTTTCGCTCGGGCAGACTGGAAAGCGACAGCAGAAGCGGAACTGGCAACAGTCTGTTTCAGACCGGAAAACACGCACTGTTCATAGCGGAAAATCGGACAGGCTGGTGAGGTTTTTCGTAGAATCAGGTTTGCCTCGGGCATATTGACAGCAGATTTTACGTTGGTATACAATCGGAATGGAACGAAGGACAAGATCCGGTCAGACACGGATAGGACTAAAAATACACAGGCGTAGAAACAGCCGGAAGGAAGCGGGCTTTGGAACGGAAATCGGTATCTTTGATTCTAAAAAATTGTTATGTGATCACAGTCGATCAGAAGCGGCGTATCTTTGAGCACGGCGCGCTTGCGGTGGACGGAGACCGGATCGCTGCGGTCGGAACGGAACATGAAATCCTGTCCCGGTTTACGGCGGATGAGATCTTCGACTGCGAAGGCGGCATCGTGCATCCGGGGCTGATCGATGCACATGAGCATCTTGCATGGCATTTGATGCGCTGCATCGTGCCGGACACTTTTACTGTGGAGCAGGTCTGGGAACGGTACGAAAACCCGATCACCCATCATTTCACGGGGACGGAGGAGTACTGGAGCGCGCTGCTTGCCACGCTGGAAATGGCGATGGACGGTACGACCATGTTCGGAGATACGGGCGGGTCACGGTTCCACGACGATATGTTCCGGGGTGCAAACATCGTCGGTGTCAAGGGCTGCACGAGCCACGGCATCAGCGACAACTATACGCCCGAGCTGAAGGTCATGGAATACCCTTATGAAAAGTGCCTCGAACTGTTCGAGGATGAACTCAGCCGCTATCCGAGGACCAAGGGACGGCCGGTCGGAGCGCATGTCGGGCTTCCCGGTATGGAGCATACGTCAGCAAAACTTGCCGTCGCGGCAAAGGAACTTGCCCATAAATATCATGTTCAGCTGCACATCCACACCAGTGTGTACGAATCGGAAATCGCTTGGTTCCGGGAACACCATCACTGCACACCGATCGAGTTTTACGACGGTTTGGGAATCCTCGATGAAGGGACTACGCTCGTCCATGTGATCCATACCTCGGATCATGATCTGGACATACTGGAAAAGCGGAAACCGTATGTCGTGCATTGTCCGGGCGCTTCGTTCCGGTATGCGCTTGGCGCTATGCGCGTCGGCAGATTCCTCGAGATGCACCGGCGCGGCGTGAAGATTGCGCTCGGTACTGACTCGGGTGTCTGGTGCGACGGGCTGGATATCTTCCAACAGATGTATCTTGCCTGCGTCGGGCACCGGGAAGCGACCGGCATCTATCCGTACTTCACCTGCAACGATGCGTTTGAGATGGCGACGATCAACGGAGCGGGAGCCATGGGCGCTTTGGAGGAATGCGGAAGTCTGGAAGTCGGAAAGGCAGCTGACATTGTGATCCATACGCTCAGACGGCCTGAACTCATCACTCCGGCAGACCGGCTGCAGCAGCTGATTTACGCAAGCCAGTCCCGGAGCGTCCACAGCGTGCTGATCAACGGGAAATTCGTTGTAAGGCATGGAAAGCCGGAGACGGTCGATCTGGATGCGCTTGCTCCTCAGTTTGCCGAGAGGCAGACGGATATCGTTTCCCGTATGGGATTTGCGTACCGGGAGGATTGGCCGGTGATCCGGTAGGATCTGCTGAATGGCGGATAACAGCCGGATGAATCAAAAACATATCTGCGCATATCCGAAAGCGGGAAAAAACACTATGAAGCGGGTTCGGCCGGGTTGTGGATACCCGGCCGTGTTTTATACGATGTCGAGCTGACTTTTAACGGAAGAATTAGCGAAAGACTCTTCGAACAGCAAGGACATAGACATCTGTACTCCGGCGTTTTCAGACGAAACGCCGCAGATTGTAAACTTACATAAATATGCAAAATAGAACGCATATATGCAATAGATATCAAGAGGGACGTTTTCGGACAGCATATCCAGGTTACCTGAAAAACCTGCCTGTTTGAGTACGATCTTGCCTGTTTTAGACCTGATCTATATTGCGGTTATATGTAAAAACTAAGTATAATATGAATGTAAAATGAACGAAAAGGGTCTTTCTGCAGGCTATCAGCTCTCAAAGCGGGCATGTTTAACTTGCCTGTCACGTATTATGATTCAAGCCGGATCGGAAGCGCAGAGAAACCGCTGTGCTGACGGAAGAAAAGGAATACAGCATGAAAAAGAAAGATTTTGTTAAAGAAGAGCTGATCAAGTATCTCGAAAAGCTGGAGCCAAACGAGAAAGCGCCGTCCCGGACTTTCATCTGCAAGAAATGGAATATATCCAGATCCACAGCAGACGCGGTCATCGCCGATCTGCAGCGCGACGGATATGTGTACTGCCTCAAGGGCAGCGGGACTTTTGTTTCACCGCAGCAGGGAAACGTCGAGCAGATGAACGATGCCGCGAAAAAGTATCAGTGGGCGGTCCTGATGCCGGATATCTCGTTGAACAGCTATCCAAAGGCGTTTGACGGAATCAGCAATTTCGCAAAGGGACACAACGTGGATTTCGTCGTATACAGCACGGGGGACAGCGTCAGTACAGAATTCGCCCTGATTCAGCAGATCGTAGCCTCCGGGATCGACGGAATGATCATCATACCGGCGGTGGACGCCGGTTCCAGCATCCGGAACTACCAGTATCTGGCCAAGTGCAATATTCCTTATGTCATCTGGCAGCGCGCCGCGGATTATCTGCCGGGAGCTCCGCAGGTTCTGATGAACGGATACTACGGCGGCTATATCGCGACCAAGCACCTGATCGACTGCGGCTATCGAAGGATCGTGTATTTGGCACAGAGGAGATTCCGCTCAAGTATGGACCGTTTCATGGGCTACTGCGCAGCGCTGTCGGAAGCCGGCATTCAGATGGATCACGAGTTGGTCCGGTTCGGGATCTCCGCGGAAGAAACCAAAGATTGCGTGATTGGCATGATGAAGGAACCGAAACGCCCGGACGGGTTTGTCTGCTTCGTCGACAAACTTGCGGGAGAGGTCGTGCATGGAGTCCGTGAATGCGGACTCCGGATTCCGGAGGACGTAGGGGTCATCGGATTCGAAGGTATGATCTCCTGGCTCGATTCGTACCTGGATATCAAATTATCCTATGTAGATATCAGCTATGCGGAGTCAGGCCCGGTCGTGGCGAAGACTCTGTGGAGCATGATGCACGATCAGGAAGCACAGCGGGGAATCATTCAGGTCGTTTCTCCCAAGCTGGTTATACGGGACAGCTGCAGGGGGAAGGAACCTCGCTGAATCAAAACCGGACAAGGAGAGCGTTTCCCATAACATGACGGCATGGAAAAGACACTGTCATAGAAATGTATGTGAATGTTCGGAAGAGGGGGCAAGCAAATGAATAAGCTGATGGAGAAACTGGCTCGCGGCGAAAAGGCTTTAGGTTTTCATATTCAGTCCAGGGATATCCAGATGACGGAAGTGATCGCGAGCCTCGGATTTGATTATCTCTGGATCGATATGGAACACTCCGCCCTGCAGTCGACCGAAGTGGAGGATCATCTGCTGGCGGCACGATGCATCGGCACACCATGTCTCGTCCGGATTCCGTGGAATGACCCTGTGCTGGTGAAACCCATTTTGGAGATGGGCCCCGCAGGCGTCATTTTCCCAATGATCCGCTCATACGAAGAGGCGAAAAAGGCAGTGGCGAACTGTCTGTATCCGCCGAAAGGAGTTAGGAGCTTCGGACCGCGTTATGCGTCCCGTTACGGACAGATTCCCGTTGATGAGTACCTTAAGCAGACGGAAGAGGATACCATGCGGATCATTCAGATCGAACATGTCGATGCAGTCAGCGATCTCGACCGGATCGTCACCGTAGAGGGGATCAGCGCTTTCATTATCGGTCCGATGGATCTGTCCGCATCGATGGGCAAACTTGGAAAAACGCATGATCCGGAATTCTGCAGCACGATCGATACCATCGTGCAAAAAATACATGCTGCCGGAAAGCTTGTCGGCCTTTCCTACGGTTTGTGCGGGAGGGATGAAATTGAATGGTGGCACCGTCGAGGCATGGATTTTATGTCGCTCGCCAATGAAATGGATCTTGTGATATCGAAGGGCAGGGAACTGCTCGGCAATATGAAAGATATCATGCTCAGTTAACGGAGGATGGAAATTAGAAGGGAGTTATTTCAATGAGAGGAAAAACACAATGGAATGAGCGTCCTCATCTCCATCCTTTCGAAGATCCTGATGCGGTATATATCTGCAGGCTTGCGCCCTCGGAGACCAGCCTGACGGTGGAATGGACAGACGCGAAGCAGGAAGGCGGGTACCGCTTCCAGTGGCGTCCCATGTTTACCGGTGAACCGTGGAGCGAGCAGGAAACCGATGACACGGAGATCACACTCTCCGGGCTTACTGCGTGGCGGGATTATGAGGTCCGTGTGGCGAGGAAAAACGGCGAGTGCACCGGATCTCGCTACGTCCGCATGGCGCCGGTC
>JAEEGL014281816.1_pt1 | contig 17179 bp, 11 predicted proteins | sample 9134231 | NCBI WGS metagenome assembly JAEEGL01 (sample SAMN16246548, study PRJNA631951) | gut metagenome | biome: gut microbiome; feature: rumen; material: fiber-attached | host: Bos | place: Iran: Karaj | collected 2018-10
CCAGTTGACATCCCTTACCTTAACACGTCTGCGGAACAGGTCCTCGTTCTTTCCGAGCACTACCGTGTTCGTCCGCGGATCCGTCCTGACCACGAATACCGGCTCGCCGAAGGCAATGCCGAGGCCTTTCCTCTGGCCTACTGTGTAGTGGATGATGCCTTTGTGCTTTCCGAGCACCTTGCCTTCGGAGTCAACGAAGTCTCCCGGCTTAGGAACTGCGCCTGTAAAGCGTTCTATTGCCGCTGCGTAATCGCCGTCCGGTACGAAGCAGATGTCCTGGCTTTCCGGCCTGTCCGCGTTTACGAATCCTTGCCTTGCGGCGATCTTCCGTACTTCGTCCTTGGTGAGTTCTCCCAGCGGAAGGCGGAGCATGGACAGCTGTTCCTGCGTAAGCGTATACAGAACGTAGCTCTGGTCCTTGGACTCGTCCAGCCCGCGCAGCAGGTGGTATTTCGTTCCGTCGAACGATACGCGCGCGTAATGACCGGTCACCACATAGCTACAGCCCAGTTCCCTGACGCGCTGCATAAGTTTGCCGAACTTAAGATGGGTGTTGCATTCTATGCAGGGATTAGGCGTAAGTCCGCGCATGTATTCGTCCGCGAACTTACCTATGACCCTCTGACGGAACTCATCCTTGTAGTTGAAGACGTAAAAGGGTATACCTATGCGGAACGCAACGCTTCTGGCGTCTTCCACGCTGTCCAGGCTGCAGCAGACTTTGTACGAAGAAACACCCGCGTCTTCGGACTCGAAGAGCTTCATGGTGCAGCCTATGCATTCAAGCCCCTGTTCTTTTGTAAGATACGCCGCGACGGAAGAATCCACGCCGCCGGACATTGCTATGAGTGCTTTCATTTCTCTGTGCTTTCCGCAATAAAAAACGCCCGAATCATTATATCAGAATCGGGCGGTAATGAACAACATAACGTTGCTTTAGGTCGTATCTTCTATCCTCTAACTTTGCTGAGCGATCCGTTCTTATTGAGGATGGGAGCTATGGCCTTGTAGATTATCGGAGCAAGTATGAATGCGCAGACGGCGTTTATAAGGGAAGCGGGGAGCTTGGACGCCATTACTGCCAGCGCGCCGTCCAGCGGGTTGCCGTATACGAATCTCTGGTAGACGTAGGTCTTGAGCATGTAAAGCACGACGTAGCTGAGAGCGCCGACGACGCTTCCGGTGACTATCCTTACGTTGCTCTCCGGCTTATTCTTGATGTAGGTGCCGGAGACCTTTGCGCAGATCCAGGCCATGGCGAACTTGGAGACGAAGGTTATGAGCGCCTGTATGAAGTCGTATCCGCCGACCATGTCGTAGATCCCGGAGCCAAGACCTGCGGGAAGACCTCCCGCTATGGGTCCGAACATGAGACCCGAGAGCAGACAGAATACGTTGCCCAGGCTGAGCTTGGAGCCGAAGAACGGGATCCTGAGATATGTTATGACGAATACTATCGCAGTCATTACGCCTATGAAAACTATCCGGAACGTCTTGTTGTCCTGTGAGTTGTTATTCATGACGACCTCCTTATTTCCTGAACGGATCAGTTAAGATCCAAAAAGCCCTTGAAGTTGAATTGCTGATAGTGTAAATTAAACTTGATCATATGAAAACTATCAGAACAAAAGAATTTTATATAACCAGATCGGAGCGTAAAACATGAAAAGGACTCCCGAATACATAAACATCTACGAAAAACTAAAAAACGACATCATCGAGAGGGTATATCCTGCTGAAAGCAGGCTTCCGTCCAAGCGTGTGGCAGCGGACCGCTACGGAGTGAGCGTCATAACCATCCAGCATGCCTACGAACTTCTGGAGGAAGAAGGTTACGTAGTTCCCCGCGAAAGGAGCGGGTATTTCGTGTGCTACGACCCGTCGGACGTTTTCGGAAGCGTGCACCGTCCGGAAAGCCAGGATACATCAGAGATCCAGGTCGATCCGGCAGCAGGGCCCACAGCAGGTCCCGGCTTCGAGCCTTTCCCGTTCTCCGTCTACGCAAAGGCCGTAAGGCGCATTCTTTCGGAAAAGGCGGAAGCGGTTCTGGTAAAGGCGCCGGGACAGGGGTGTCTGGAGCTCAGGGAGGCTCTTGCCGGCTATCTTGCAAGGAGCAGGGGCATAAAGGTGACGCCGGACAGGATAGTCATCGGAAGCGGCGCGGAGTATCTGTATGGCATGATAATAGACATGCTGGGAAGATACAGAAGCTACGGGATAGAAGATCCGTCTTACGGAAAGATACTTCAGGTATACAAGCTCAACGGAGCTCATACGGAGCATCTCCGCCTTGGAAAGAACGGAATACGCACCTCGGAGCTTGAAAAGAGCGGGGCGGGAGTTCTGCACATAACGCCTTACAGGTCCTACCCCAGCGGCATCAGCGCCAGCGCGTCGAAAAAGAGAGAGTACATAAGCTACGCGAAGAGCCGCGGAGCGTGGATAATAGAGGACGATTTCGAGTCCGAATACTCGCCTCTGTCCAAGCCGGAGGAGACCTTGTTCCAGATAGACGGCGGAGTACGTGTCATCTATGTAAACAGTTTCTCCATAACCATCTCTCCGGGCATCAGGATAGCCTACATGGTCCTTCCCAAACTGCTTGTCGAAGTATACAAAGACAGGGTCGGATTCTGCTCGTGCAGCGTTCCGACCCTGGATCAGCTTGTCCTTGCGGAGCTATTGTCCGGAGGAGATTTCGAAAGGCATATAAACCGTGTAAGAAGAAAGATCAGACGATCCTAGCGTTCGGGCAATGCTCGACTATGTAATCATATACGAAGTCGAAGTCTTCCGCGGTTACATAGACCTGGTTGCGCATCAGTCTTCCGTTCAGCTTTATGAGGTCCTTGCCGCGAACCGCCTTTATCTTTCTGACGTTGGAGAATCTGGAATAAAGAGACCCTCCGGCCGATGACAGAAGTCCGGATCCGGCGGCAGTAAAGTTTCTTGCCGCGCCGCCCGCAAGCATGGTAAGCGTTTCCAGCGCGCGGGCCTTATCCGTCTTTATCTGTGTATGATCCACGCCGTCCTTGTCCATGTCGAACAGGACGGTGTATTTTCCGTTGTTTGCCTTGGTAACTATGTAGTAGGCGGGGATGGAGATCACCATCAGTATCGCCAGCACCAGAACGCCCATCTCTATGGAATAGAGCAGACCTTGCCATCCGTCGTGAGAGAAAAGATGCATCACAGACATCAGCACGATGATGATGCCCGCTGCGATCCCAAGCACTCTCCATACTTCGAAAAGCAGGAAGAAACTCTTCATCATCGGCAGCTCGTATACCCAGTGGTATTTTTCGCCGGCATCTTTGAAAATGCTCTTGTCTGATTCTTTTACGGGGACTTTCTGAACGTTGTCGTATTCTGCCATTTCGGGGCCTCCTTCAGCTGCCGGGACGGTAAGGGACGTATGATGGATGTAACGGTCTTAAGATCAACTGCTGCGTTCGGGCGCGCCGATTATAAGGGCGAAGAGCTCCAGTCTGCCTATAAGCATGAGCAGAGACATGACTACCAGGGTGAAATCACTGAGAGCACCCATCACGAACGGGAAACTGAAACCGTTGCCCGTATTGGTGAGAGACGCGGCGCAGAGGTTGATGCTGCTGAGCATGTCGGGAGCGTCAAAGCTTATCAGGAACGTACCGATCGCAAAGAACGCAAAGAACGTAAGCAGGAAGGTGGACATCTGCGCGGCCGTCCTTCTGGGGACCTGCTTTCCGTTAAGTTTGGTAGCTACCATGGCGCGCGGATGGAGCCGTACGGTAAAGGATCTGGAAAGTATCCTTACGATGACTATGAGTCTGGCTACCTTTATGCCGCTTGTAAGCGAGAAGCTGCTGCCTCCGATGAAGGACGCTATCGTAAGCAGGGACTGGGCGAACGGCGGCCACGTGCTGATGTCGTCAAGAGCAAGGCCCGTTGTACTGATGTTTGATACAGTGTGGAAGCAGCCCAGCTCCACGGATTCGCGGATGCCGTAGGTGCCGGATATCGCAAGGCTTGCGCTGACAAGGACGCAGAGCACTACTACGATGCCGAGAAATACTGTAACTTCAGTGTTCTTTTCCAGTTTGCGGGTGCGTTTTCTGAACGCGTAATAGTAGATCGGATAACTTATCGAAGTAAGCAGCATGAACGCCATTACGACTGTCTCTGAGAAACCGTTGGGAAGCACCGGACCTGGCGACATTCCGCCCGTGGAAACAGTCGCGAACGCCACGCATACGGAATCGGAGAACCTGCAGCCCGTAACAGCCAGAAGCGCAAGCAGAACGACTGTAAGGGACAGATAGACGAGTATGAGTCTTTTGAACGCAGTATTGAAGCTCTTGCCGAATCTGTAGAAGGTCTCGGCGGTCTCTCCGGCCATTGAGTCTCCGTCCGGAGAACTCATGAGAAGGGCAAGGATGGCAAGGGACATTCCGCCGCCTATCCACTGGCAGCCTGCGCGGAAGAGTCTGAGCCATACAGGAAGATCCAGAGGCTTTGGGAAGAGCGACAGACCTGTGGCGCTGAACGCGGATACGCTGTCGAAGAAGCCGCGGAGCGGATCCTTAAGGTATCCGGTAAAGTAATAGACTCCAGTGCTTATGAGGGAAAGCACCAGAAAAGCCAGCGCGGAATAGACCATTACGCGCCTTGCACTCATTATTCTGTTGCGGCGTACCTGGTCTTTCATCTGTTGTTATCTTTCCAAAATACACGAGTAAACATAATGAATATTGTGTATATCTCCAATCTGCCGGCTATCATGAACATGGACAGCAGTATCTTTATCGGGTATGAGAACAGTATGAAGTTGCAGCTGGGACCTATCAGGTTGAATCCCGGTCCTATGTTGCTTAATGTAGCGACTACCGCGCTCAGCGAGGTTACAATGTCGTATCCGTCCAGGCTTACGATCACCGTTCCGATGAGCATGGTCATAAGGAATATGATCATGAAGGACTTTACGCCGGACAGAGTGTCTTCGTCCACGTTCCTTCCGCCCAGCTTTATGGGCCTTACGGCGCTGGAATGCAGCCTGGACTGTGCTCCGCGCTTTATGAGTTTGGCGGTCAGGATCACCCTTATTACCTTAACGCCGCCGCCGGTGGACGACGCGCAGCCGCCGACTACCATAAGCAGGAATATCAGTATGCGGCAGGGGATGGGCCAGGTGTCGTAATCCGCCGTGCCGTAACCCGTGGTAGTTATGATGGATACCACCTGGAAGAATGCGTAGCGGAAGGCCTCGGCTATGCTGCCGTAAAAGTGCTTTATCAAAAGCATTACGCTTATGAAAGCCGTAGATCCGAAGATTATTCCCAGATAAGTGCGGAATTCCGGATCTTTCAGCATTATCCTGGGCTTTCCTGTGAACAGATAGTGGTAGAGGTTGAAGTTGACGCCTGCCAGAAGCATGAACACTGCTATCACCATCTCCACGTAGGCGCTGCCGAACGCGGCTATGCTCTGGCTGTGGGTGGAAAGACCGCCTGTACCTACTGTTCCGAAGGTATGGGTAGATGCCTCGAAGAAGTTCAGCCCGCCGCACATCAGGAAGATTATCTCCACGATGGTGACTCCGAAGTATATGGTGTAGAGTTTTCTTGCGGAATCGTTTACGGTGCCTGATATCTTATCCATGGTGGGGCCGGTGGTCTCGGCACGCATTATCTTTGCGCCGCCGATGCCCAGCATCGGAAGAAGAGCGATGGTAAGGACGAGAACGCCCATGCCGCCCAGCCAGTGGGTGAAGCTCCTCCAGAAAAGGATGCCGTAGGGCAGGGCTTCTATGTTGCTTACTATCGTGGAACCTGTGGTGGAGAATCCGGAAGCGGTCTCGAAGAACGCGTCTATGAAGTTGGGTATGGACCCGGATACCACGAAAGGAAGAGCTCCCAGCGCGGACATTCCGGTCCAGGCCATGGCAACGATGAAGAAGCCGTCGCGCATCTTAAGAGTGTTGTTGTCGCCGGGCGGAAGCACCTTTATGACTATGAGACCGATGGCTATCATGGGCACGGAGCACACGATGAAGCTGAGGAAGACATGAGTCTCCTTATAGATCAGCGCAACGACCGCAGGGATAAGCATTGCCGCCCCTACGAGCGCCATTACAGCCATCAGTATTTTGATTATCGGCCTTTTGTTGAGGATCATGTTACAGGATCGTGGACTTTCCTTTCGAAAGCAGGTTCTCCAGCGCTCCGGAAGAGGAGAGCAGGGACAGGATCAGCACCTTGTCGCCTTCCTGTATCTTGGTGGAGCCGTTCGGAATGAATGTCTCACCGTCTCTTTCCACCGCGGCCAGAAGAACGCCGTCGGGGATCTCCAGATCCAGCAGCGTCTTGGATGTAAGCAGCATGCGCTTGTCTACCATAATTTCCCTTAGCTCAGCCTGTCCGTTTATTACCTTTGAGAACAGTACCACGCCGTCCTTGCGGATCTTGTGCATTATGTCCGTGGCGGTTATGTTGAGCGGGTTGATTATCATGACGTCGCCGAGCTGCTCTATGAGGGATTCGTAGCTCTTGCGGCTGGTCTTTGCAACTATCTTGTCTACGCCGTACTGCTTCGCAATGAGCGACAGAAGGAGGTTCTCTTCGTCGAATCCGGTGAGGGCAATGAAGGCGTCCATGCCGGCAAGGTTCTCTTCTCTGAGAATGGCCGTGTCCGTCGCGTCCGCGTTAAGTACGAGCACTTTGTCCAGTTCAGCGGACAGGTATTCGCAGCGCTCCTTGTCCAGCTCTATTATCTTTACTGCCGCGCCTTGCTCCACGAGCTGGTTGGCCAGGAAGTATCCGGTGTTTCCGCCGCCTGCGATCATTACGCGGCTGATGCGCTTTTCCTCGCGGGACTGCTTTACGTGTTTGCCGAGAGCGTCTACGGAAGCCTGAAGGCCTATGGCGTAGACTACGTCGTCCGGGAATATGAGGGTGGAGCCGTTGGGGATTATTATCTTTCCCTGCCTGGAAATGGCTGCGATCAGGATACCGCTTTCCGGAAGCTTTATGTCTTTAAGCTGGTTGCCTGCAACGCCCGAGATGTTGCCTGCCTCGAACTCCAGAACTCCTACGCCGTCCTTGTCCAGGCGGCCTCCGGAGAGCGCGTACTGCTGGGTTATGTATTTGAATATCTCGTCAGCGCAGGATTTGTCCGGGTTTACCACGTAGTCTATGCCCATGTTGTCGCGTATGAAGTCCAGCTGCTCCAGATGCTCCGGAGCCCTTACTCTTGCGACAGTCATGCGGCAGCCCAGCGTCTTTGCGAAAGCGCAGATGACGATGTTCTTTTCGTCGTTGTCGGTAGTGGAGATGAGGAGGTCGAAATTGCCTATTCCCATCTCTTTGAGAGTGTCTATCTGTTTGGCGTCTGCCGTTATCGTAAACAGGTCCAGGCTCTGGTTTATGGTCTGGATTCTTTCTTCGCTTACGTCCAGGACGGTAATGTCGTTTCCGCCGTTTATCATTGCTTCGGCTATTGCTGTTCCGAGTTTTCCGGCTCCTACGATGGCGACTTTCATGCTCTGTCCTCCCTGTATCAAGAACTATACTTGATTAGTATACCACAATCGTATTTGGTGTGGTATAATGATTTAAACCCGGCGCCGCAGGGCTGTTTTAGTATGTCCTTTCAAGCGCCGTTACAGGAGAAAAAATGAGTTTACCGATAGTTGCCGTGGTCGGAAGGCCTAACGTAGGCAAATCAACATTCTTTAATAAGGTCGTCGGATCCAGGATATCCATAGTGGAGGATACCCCCGGTGTTACCCGCGACCGCATCATGGCGGAGGCGGAATGGATAGGGAAGCGTTTCCTGCTCATAGACACCGGCGGAATAGAACCGGAGAACAAGGAGATAATACCTTCGCAGATGCGCGCGCAGGCAGAGCTTGCAATGGACATGGCGGACGTGATCGTGTTCATGGTGGACGGACGCGGAGGACTTACCGCAGCGGACCGCGAAGTTGGCGACATGCTGCGCCGCAAGAACAAGGACGTGGTCCTGGTAGCCAACAAGATAGACAGCCCCAGGATGCCGGACGGCTTCTACGACTTCTACGAGCTAGGCCTGGGAGAGCCTTTTGCTGTTTCTTCCACCAACCAGCTCGGTCTGGGCGACGTTCTGGACGCGATAATAGAAAGAATACCGGAGAGCGCCTTCGAGCAGGACGATGAAGACGACATAAAGATAGCCATAATCGGACGTCCTAACGTAGGCAAATCCTCGCTCGTAAACGCGTTTCTGGGCGAAGAAAGGGTGATAGTTTCGGAGATCGCAGGGACTACCCGGGATTCCATAGACACTCCCTTCGAAAAGGACGGTCAGAAGTTTACGCTCATAGATACCGCAGGCATAAGGCGCCGTACCAAGGTCACGGACGAGGTCGAAAAATTCTCCGTTATAAGAGCCATGGCCGCCATTGAGCGCTGCGACGTCGCCCTTATGGTGATAGACGCTCAGGAAGGTCTTGCGGACCAGGACAAGCGCATAGCCGGACTTGCTCACGAAGCCGGCAAGGGAATCATCGTAGTCGTAAACAAGTGGGATCTTGTAGCCAAAGAGACCAACACCATGCGCGACATGGAGCGCAAGATAAAAGGCGAGCTGCAGTTCATGAGCTATGCCCCGGTAATGTTTACGTCTGCAATAAAAGGACAGAGGCTTCTTCCGGTGATAGACGCGGCAAGATCCGTGGCCGAGAACCGCGCCATGAGGGTCGGAACAGGCCAGCTGAACAGCCTCATTGCGGATGCAGTAATGATGAACCCCACGCCCGTGGACAAGGGCAAGAGGCTGAAGATATACTACGCTTCGCAGATAGGAATAAAGCCGCCGCTGTTCGCGTTTTCCGTTAACGACAGGGAACTTATGCATTTCTCTTACGCAAGGTATCTGGAGAACAAGATCCGCGAAGGTTACGGATTTGCGGGAACTTCAATAAAGTTCGTGTTCCGCAACCGTTCGGAAAAGGAGCAGTAGAGAGCTTTTCGTATCGGGCCGGAACTTTCAGACAGGATAATGAGCAAGACTTATCACATAGTTACATTCGGATGCCAGATGAACGAGCGCGACTCGGAGACTCTGGCCGGCATGCTGGAGCAGATGGGCTACGAATACTGCCCGCAGTTCAAGGATGCCGACGTTTGCATACTTAATACCTGTTCCGTCCGAGAGCATGCGGACAAGCGCTTTTTCGGGGTGCTGGGGCAGCTTAAGAACCCGCACGAACAGAACCCCGGAAGGATCACCTGCGTATGCGGATGCATGATGCAGCAGCAGGTCCACATAGACACGATGAAGGCTAAGTACCCCTGGGTAGATCTGGTCTTCGGAACGCATAACATTGCTGATTTTCCAAGGCTTTTCAGCAATGTTGCGGCGGAGCACGAAAAGATAGTGGACGTCTGGAAGGATGCCGGTCCCATAGCCGAGGGGCTTCCCGCAAAGAGGGAGTATCCGTTCAAGGCTTACGTAAGCATAATGCAGGGCTGCAACAATTTCTGCACATACTGCATAGTGCCTTACACCAGGGGGCGCGAGCGCAGCAGGGCGCCGGAGCAGGTCCTTGCGGAGATAGAGAGCCTTGCGGTTTCCGGAACCAAGGAGATAATGCTTCTTGGCCAGAACGTAAACTCATACGCGGGAGTCTGCGGATCCGACGAAGCCATGCAGGGCATCCGGTCTGCGTACGGTCTTGAAAGCGGCCGGAAGGTTACATTCCCGCAGCTTTTAAGGATGATAGACCGGATAGAAGGCATAGAGCGCATACGCTTCATGACTTCGCACCCCAAGGACCTTTCGGACGATCTTATACAGTGCTTTGCGGATCTAAGGCACCTGTGCAAGCAGATCCATCTGCCGGTGCAGGCCGGTTCCGACAAGGTGCTTAAGGAGATGAACCGTCACTACGATTCGGCGCACTATCTGGAACTTATAGAAAAGCTCCGAGCTGCGTGTCCTGACATAGCGATATCCACGGACATAATCGTTGGTTTTCCGGGTGAGACGGAAGAGGATTTTATGTCAACAATTGAGCTTGTACGGAAAGTCCGCTACGATTCCGCGTTCACGTTCATCTATTCGGTGCGCAAGGGCACTCCGGCTGAGCGCATGACCGACCAGGTCCCGGAGGACATAAAACATCAGCGTTTCGACAGACTTCTGGACCTTATACACGAGATACAGGAAGAAAAGGCCGCGGCGGATCAGGACGCAGTGCTTCCGGTCCTGGTGGAGGGCTCCAGCAAGACGGATCCGAACGTTCTGTCCGGCCGCACTGAGTCCAACAAGACCGTGGACCTTACGGTAAGGCCGCAGACGCTGGATGCAAACGGGCTCAGGTGCCCTGAGGATCTGATAGGGAAGATAGTCCCGGTAAAGATAGTAAAGGCCCAGACCTTCAGCCTCTACGGCGAAACGGTCTGAGAAAACGCCGGCCGCGCAGGTCCGGCAATGCATTTCGAATAAACATTTATTTTATTTTTCAGGAGAAAAAAATGGGTAAAGGTATGAAAGCGGGCAAGAAGCCCAAGATGAACAACCAGCAGGCGCAGATGGCGCAGTTCCAGGCAATGCAGGCGCGTTTCGCTGCCGCACAGGCTGAGATAGAGCAGAAAGAAGCCGAGGCCGGAGCCGGCGGAGGCGCGGTCACCGTACGCGTAAACGGCAAGCACGAGATCGTCGGCGTTACCATAAAGCCGGAAGCCTGCGATCCCGAGGACGTTGAAATGCTTCAGGACATGATAGTCGCAGCCGCCAACGAAGCCATGCGCCAGATAGACGAGATAGCCGAGAAGGAGATGAGCGCCGTTACCGGCGGCATGGGTCTTCCCGGAGGAATGTTCTAAACAGCCGCATTTAAAGGGTATAGGGATATCCATACAGAAATGAAATACTACGCTAAACCACTTAACAAGCTTATAGCGGAGCTTTCCAAGCTGCCCGGAATAGGCGGAAAGACTGCGCAGAGGCTGGCTTTCCACATCCTTTCTCTGGACGAGCCGGAAGCAAAAGCGCTTGCGGATGCCATAACGGACGCCAAGGCCAGCATGCGCTACTGCAGCGTCTGCGGAAACCTTACGGACGGAGACATCTGCAGCGTTTGCGCGGATACCGCAAGGGACCACAGCACTATCTGCGTGGTGGAGAGCCCCAGGGACGTTTCCGCCATGGAGCGCGTCCGCGAATACAAAGGCGTCTATCACGTGCTTAACGGAGCCATTTCTCCGATGGACGGCATAGGTCCGGAGGACATAAACCTCCGCTCACTTATAGTGCGTCTTCAGGAAAACGACGTTAAAGAAGTGATACTTGCCACAAACCCCAACATAGAGGGCGAAGCTACGGCAATGTACATTGCAAGGCTTATAAAGCCTGCCGGGATAAAAGTAACGCGCATAGCTCACGGACTGCCCGTGGGCGGAGACCTGGAGTACGCGGACGAAGTTACGCTCTCCAAGGCGATGGAAGGGAGGCGCGAACTGTGAAAGGATTTCTTCCCGTACCGGACCCCATAGCTTTCAGGATATTCGGACTTGAAGTCCGCTGGTACGCAATAACTCTTGTAGTCGCGATAATCGCGGCTGTCTGCATAATGTACTGGCGTGCTCCCAAGTACGGAATACAGCCCCGCGACAGGGTGCTGGACTTCATGCTGTGGATAGTTCCCATAGGCGTAATAGGCTGCAGGGTCTACTACGTAATATTCGAGTGGGAAAAGTACAAGGACAATTTCTGGTCCGTGTTCGAGATCTGGAAGGGCGGCATAGCAATGCACGGAGGCCTTATCTTCGGCATAACCACCGCTGTGATACTTGTCCGTCACTGGAAGCAGAAACCCCTTAAATGGCTGGATCTTGTAGCTCCCGGACTTGCTCTTGCGCAGAGCATAGGACGCTGGGGAAACTATTTCAACAGCGAGGCTCACGGAACGCCTACCACTCTTCCCTGGGCAATAGAAGTTAACGGAGAGCTGGTACATCCGACCTTCCTGTACGCTTCCATCTGGGACTTCCTGATGTTCCTGCTGATCCTCTGGATAGAGCTGAGCGGCCGCAGAAAGTTCGACGGTCAGCTTATCCTTACGCATCTTATAGTTTACTCGTTCGGCCGTTTCTTTAACGAAGGTCTGCGCACCGACAGCCTCTGGATAGGCAGTCTGCGTCAGGCACAAGTTATTAGTGTAATTATTTTCATTTGTGGTATAATATTATATTATATTCTTTTGAAAAGGGCGAAGAAGAATAGATCTCAGTTGCATGAGACTGAAGACAAAGCTGATGAAATTGAGAACTAATGGTTTCAACAAATTCATATCAGTGATATTGAGCATCATAATGGTGCTCGGCGTTTTTTCTGTGCCTACGCCGGTCTATTCGGAGGACGGATCAAGTGATAAGACGGCGGTATCCGGGGATGTAAGCGTAAGCGGAGCGATGTCGGAGGATGCCGTTCTTACGGCAGAGAAGCTTCCGGATCCTTTTGCCGCTCCTGTAAAGAAGACCAGGAGCACTAAGTCGGGAACTGCTTCGGGCTCGCCTGCAAGGACCGAGGGCCCTCTCTCAGGTCTTACTTTCAGGGAATTCTATGACATTAAGCTCGACGGAGCCGAAGGGGACGAGTACGAAGTCACCATCGGCGGACTTGACCTGAGCTCCAGACCTTCCGGAAGCGTCATCAGCATCCTTCACATTTATGACGACGAAAAAGCTCTTGCTTCCGCCATAGAAGACGGACGGGCTTTCCCTGTAATAGATTCGGATCTTATAAGTGCTTTCGGCGCAGAAGCGGAGCTCGGAGAGAAGCATTTCGGAGAGCCCTGTGTCTATGTCGAGCTGATATCTCCCAGGGCGATCACCGAAGACTCCGTAATTTTCACAACAGACAGTTTTTCTATATTTGCGGTTGCAGACAGTCCTAAACCGCTTACCGACTGCTGGGTAAGGCTCAGCAGTATATCAGACTTACTGCAATACGGATCCGAAGGTATGCTCATCAGCCATGTTGACGGTTATTTCTTTACTGCCGATGCTGTCAATATAAATAATTCAGGCAGAAAAGGAATAAAAAAGACTTCTGTTCTCAGTTCTGTTGATGATGCTCTGGACAGCGGCGCCGCGAAGTATTACTTTGAGCAGGCGGATGCGCAGGGTTCCTTCTATGTCTATTGTTTAAATCAAAATAAAGAAAAACAATATATCAAGCAGAATACCAACAGCCTCCTTTTCGTCAGTTCTCAGGCGGATGCAACAGTTTTTACCGCCGATCTAATGAGCGGTCTTACCGACGTGTTCAGTTTCAGCAGCGGCAGTTGGTACTGGAACATGCAGGGCGGAGCCCCCGGTAAAGGATTCGCGGCATATCAATCTGCACAGGACGATCCCAATATCAGGATGTACCTGTACAGGTATGAGATCGAGGACGATCCGTACAAGCTCAACGGCAAGTCCTATGCCATCATAAGCGAGCGCAGCGGGACCTCCGGAGCAGCCATGATGGCAGAGGAGAAGGTCGTTGAAAGCAGCGGATCTTCAAGGACCCTGCTGAAAAGCCAGACAGCAGTTATAAAGGCGGACCCCTTGGATTCGGACGGAAAGCTTTATGTCGCCAAGGACAGTGACATAACGCAGTGGACGTTCCATAACATAGAAAAGGACAAGTATTACCTTACCGCAGACGTGGATGGCAGCACCAAATACGTAAGGATATTCGGAAGCAGCGTCACTCTTGCGGATGCCCCTGATGAATACTGCGCTCTGCAGGTCCTTCCGGGAAAATATGGATATGCCGGCAGGATCAGGTTCCTCGGGACATCCAATGCAATAAACTACAGTTCCAATGCCTCAGGTTTCGGAGGGTACAACGACGGCGGCAATAATGAATATTTCAAGCTTGCCGTTCCTTCGGTCTTTACAGAAGAGGACTTCGTTTCCCATTCCGCAAGAAAGATCAGCGTATCAGACGCCGTAAACGGTGCCCAGGTCGTCATTTATACAAGGGTATGGGATGAGGCCACCAAGTCCTACGGATATTATCTTATAGACCACAAGGGTGATCTTGTAAGAGGCTATGAATCCGGAGACGACATAGTCTGGATAGGCACAAAGATCAATACTCTCCCATATATCTTCACAGAATATTACTACGAGGGAACGACAAATCCGAACTATTATTTCGATTTACAGAATACTTATTCCGGAAAATACCTTGCCCCTCAGATAGCTGACGGCAGGGTATTCACGGATGAGGCGGCCGGTGTAAACTTAAACGGTAGGCGCTACGGAGATTACCATACGTCCATACTTATGTGGGACGACCCTCACTACGACTACGCCGGGCTTAAGGCCGAGAACGGGAAAATTGTCTCTGTTCCCATGTCGCAGGCAGGGCAGTTCTATTTCGCTCTTGTCCAGCCGCCGGAGGAGCTCCATACAGTCAATACGATAGACCACATGCAGTACGGAGTAACGGTAAAGATCAAGGATTACGACGGCAATTCCTATCAGAACCAGATACTCGGTGCAAGTTCGGGTACTTCCGGAACTCCTGCCACCAAGGGGCTTCTTTCGGATGGCTTCGGCGAAGACGGATATCCTGTCGCATCATACAGCGGTCAGTCACTTGCCGCATTGTTCGACGATGCCGAGGAAGTCAACCATCTCTTCCTGGAGAGCACTTACTACGGAAGCGGATATTATGAGTTCGACAGCCTTCAGAACTTTGCTTCTCTGCAGGAGGACGGCAATTTCAAGGTGTATCAGGAGCTCGGGACCATAGATATTAAGCACACCACCACACTGGATCACGGCCAGTTTATGCCATTTAACGATCTTACGCCCGGACTCATTTCCGAGAAGCACCCCCAAAACCTCAGGGATGCTCTTAACAGGGTACTTTCTGATGACGATCCCAGAAAGGGCGAACCTCTATATTCCATTCCGGGCAATGAAGCGGATTATTACTTCGGCGTCGAGATAGATGCCGGTTTCGTGCAGCCTGACAGCGGCAAGGACGCCTGGGGCCACGACATCATCTTCGAGTTCACAGGAGACGACGACTTCTGGCTCTATGTCGACGGCGAGCTGGTGATAGATCTCGGAGGCGTACACGGAGCGCTTCCCGGTTCCGTTAATTTCAGCACCGGCGAAGTAGTCGTGGAGGGTAAAAAGACCTCTCTATACAATATCTACAAGGGCCATTACGTCGACCGCGAAGGTGTTTCCGAAGACGATCCATCGGTAGCGGAATATCTTGACGGCATATTTGAGCTTAAGGACGGCAACTATGTCTTCAGGGACTTTACCACTCACCGCATGAGGATATTCTTCATGGAAAGAGGCGCCGGAGCATCCAATCTCCGCATGCGCTTCAACCTTGCAGCGGTGAACCCCGATGAGGTCCATCTTTCCAAGCAGATAAGCGGAACGGACAAGTACGACTACTCCAGCTCCAGGTTCCCGTTCCAGATCCGTTACAGGAAGAACGGGGAGGAGATACTCCTTGAGCCGGATCCCACGCTTGCTGATCCAGTAACGGTGAAGCTCCTCAACAGTTCTGAGGATGTGGACTTCCGCAGATCTTACGAGGCAGGAGGAACGAATTACGCGAACGTATTCTTCCTTAAGCCGGGACAGACTGCTGTTATCAAATTCCCCAAAGATATCGAGAGCTACAGTATTACAGAGTGCGCAGTAAGCACGGATATATACAATGAGGTAAGTGTTAACGGTCATGAGGTAAGCGGTTCGTCTTCCGGTGCCGGCACAATGGACTTCGTCTCAGGCTGGGAAAGCATTGAGGACCGCACAAAGATCACTTTCACGAACCATGTCGATCCCGGCAGTCTGCGAAGCCTCACAATAACAAAGAAACTATATGATACCGAGGGAAACTTCATATCTGCCGAGGATGATCCCACCGGCTTCCTTATCCGTATCTACCTGGGTGAAGACAGGGATTATTACAGGGCGGGCGCTTACTATGTAAAGGATCCGGACGGCAATTACTGCCGCTACGATAACGGCTTCATCTCTCTTAACAAGACAGATTTCAGCCAGCTTACCGATGAAGAACGTTCGTCCGCAACATACATAACCTCCTTCTCCGGCGCAGCGGACAAGATACCTTCAGGCTACAGCATAGAAATAAGGGATCTTCTTGTAGGAACGTGGTTCCAGGTGGTGGAGAATGATTACGATACGCCTGTCGGCTACGGTCTCAGCAGCTATGAAAGAGTAGAAGGAACTTACATAGTCGAAGACGGAGACACAGTCAATTCCGGTATCATAAGGGACAACAGCAACCCGAAGATAGAAGTCCGCAACCACAGGGGCTTCGGACTCAGGGTGGAAAAGGAATGGTCCGATGCGGACTTCATGCTCTCCCACGACGACATATATGTGGGCATATTCGTAAACGGCGTTCTTCTTGAAGGGTCCGTCCACAGCATAGACAGCTACAATTATACCACGTACTATTTCGAGACTCTCGAAGAAGGCGCTGCTTTAGGCGATTACGAGGTCAGAGAAGTGGAGCAGACTGCGGACGGCTGGGTCGCTGTCGATACTGTCAGTGTCGGCGGTAAAGATAAGGACGGAAACTCTGTTACGCCGAACAGCTACTCCGTGTCAGTAACAAAGGGCGGACCAGTGAGCTCCTACGGCGGAGAGCCAAATATCAGGACTGATATTATACTAAATACACGTGCAGGCGGACTTGAGATCCGCAAGACCGACATGGCAGGCACAGCACTTGCCGGAGCTGATTTTACCATTTCGACAGCAGACGGCAGCGTCATGGGCACTTATTCTTCCGGTGATGACGGCAGAGTAACCATAGCTTATCTGGATCCGGGTACTTATCTGCTCTCGGAGATAAAGTCCCCGTCCGGATACGTCGCTCTTTCCGGCTATATCTCCATAGAGGTATCACCGGAAGGGATCTCGGTCAGCGGCGAAGATCAGAACTATTATGATCTTAATGATTCTGCCTCAGTTCCTGTTCTTACCGTAAAGAACATTCCCTTCACCCTTAAGGTCGTTAAACAAGACACCGACAGCGCTGCTCCGCTGGAGGGTGCGGTGTTTGCACTCTACAAACAGGTACAGGGCTATAAGGATTACAACCCGCTTGAAGGCTATGAGGAATTGAGTTCCGGATCTGACGGAACAGTGGAGAGCGTAGA
>JAEEGL011148078.1_pt1 | contig 17178 bp, 17 predicted proteins | sample 9134231 | NCBI WGS metagenome assembly JAEEGL01 (sample SAMN16246548, study PRJNA631951) | gut metagenome | biome: gut microbiome; feature: rumen; material: fiber-attached | host: Bos | place: Iran: Karaj | collected 2018-10
ACTACTGCTGATAAAGAAATGAATAATCCAAAAACTGGTGATAATGTAATAGTTTACATTATGGCTGCAATTCTAAGTATGTTAGTATTTGCTGGTTCTATTGTTTATATTAAAAAGAATAATATGTAATAAAAAAGAGAAAGTTAAACTTTCTCTTTTTTTATTCTGGACACGATTCTTCTGGCCAATTATCTGGACTTTCAAAAGTTTCTGATGACTCTATTATATATTTTCCTGTACTAAATTTATTAGTAAAAGTGTCATTAGAATTATAATAAGCAATTGTACTTCCGATTACTATCTACGATTATTATATTATTATAAAGTTAATAAAAAAAACTCTTTTTTAAGAGTTTCCTTTTTGAAATATTTTTAAAATATCTTTTAATAAGTTACTTGTTATTTGTTTTATAACTTCTTCAATAGTTTCACTATTTAAATCGGTTACTAACATATCATCATTAATTGTAAGTGATGTAACATCACTTTCTTCATCTAAATTAATAACACCTTCGATATTCATATTATCTTCTTTATTATTAATATCAACAACAACTTTGTAACTACTATTACTATTTTTAGTTATATCAATATTTAATTCTTTATCATTATTATTATATTCAATAACTAAATTATTATCTTTTGGTGTAAATGTTGTTATAGTATTTTTAGTTTTATTAATAAATTCTAATTTTACTAAAGTTTGTTTTAAATTAAGCTTATTATATGTTTTAATCTCATAATCATTTTTATTATTTTTTACATCATTTTCTAGTTTATCTAATTTTTTATCAAAGTCTCTATAATGATTATTAAACTTATCCATTAAATTTTTATTACTTCTAATTTCTTTTATAATATTTAACATTATTTCTTGGTAATCTTTATTTTTTAAAGTTAGAGTATTAATGGATTCTTTATCTTTTATTTCTCTAGTAAAGAGATCTCTATTTAGTGACTTCTTTAATACTTTTGTAATTGAATCTTTTAATTCTTCTTCTTTTAGTACTTTAATAATAGAAAAATGTTGTAAATATTTATTTTCGATTTTTAAATATTTATCATATCCTTTATCAAGTTTTAAATAAGTTATATATTTATTATCATAATCATTAGCATAAGCTTTGACATTAACGAAAGAATCATTTTTATATTTGGTATTTATTTCCGTATAAGTCATTTCTTTATCATTAGCGAAAGATAGGTTAATTGTAAGTTCACTTAATATTTTAAAACCTTCTTTTTTTAAGATATTATCACTACTTCCTTTAAAGGTAATAACGGAGTTTGCTTTATTATACTTTTCATTGATTTTTATACTTTCTTGATAATTACTTATACTTTTAATAAAAGTTAACATAGGGTTAGAGTAGAATTTTTTGTAATAAAGGAAAATAACACCACCAATTATTAAAATAATCATTAAAGTCATGATAAATTTAAATAAGAAGTGTGAACTATTATCAAAAAAAGGTTCATTATTTTCTTTTTCAACATTTTTCTTTGGTTCTTTGTCTTTTTTTTCTTCTATAACTTCAACATCTTTATCTTTTTTATTACTTTTTTTCATATATTCTCCTTGTAAATAATATAACAAAATTAATGATTTTTATCAACTATGTGGTAAAATGATAATAGGTGATAAAGATGGTAGGTTTATGTTTAAAAGTATTTTTTGGTAGGATGATTGAAGTTAGTTTATCTACTTTAAATACTTTATATATTGTTAAAGGTAAAAGAATAATGGCTACAATAATTGGTTTTATTGATGTTTTAATCTGGTATTTAATTATTAAAGAAGCCTTAAATACTCCTGAAAGTAGTATATGGATTGCCTTATCTTATGCAGGTGGTTATGCCTTAGGTACTTTCTTAGGTAGTTTTGTATCTAAATTCTTAATTTCAGGAACTACCCAAATTCAAGTTGTTACTAAGAATATTGATAATGTAGTAACTGATGCGATTAAAGATAATGGATATGGTGCAAGTATTATCGAATGCCATGGCTTATTAAATGAAGAAAAATCATATATGATTTATGCTCAAGTAGATAATAAAAAAGTAAGTGCTTTTAAAAAATTAATTAATACCGTTGATAGCCATGCTTTTGTAACAATAACTGAAAGTAAAGAAATATTAAATGGTTATTTCGGTAAATAGCACATACTTATTAAGTAATCATTGTATTTCATTGTTTTATAAACAACATTTATTCTAATATGATTATCATAAACGATATTAAGAGTTTTAATATCGTTTATTTTTTTACCAAAGAGTTTTATATAAGCTTCTTTTAATGTATATATTTCATAAAACTTATATTTACTTGTTATATAGTTATATTCATCTATGGAAGTAAATGATTTACAAACACTTTTTTTAACATCATTCATTTTTAAAATATCAACACCAATCATATATGTACTAACTACACATATTACTAAGTCTTCATGATGACTAATATTATAGTAAATATTATAGTTAGTAATAAATGGTTTACCATTTTCATTATATTGAATATTAATATCTTCATAATTGATATTAATTTCTTTTAATAGTCTTGCTAATAATATTTCACCAACAACACTTTGTTTATATGACTTAGTATTCATTTTACTAAGGCAATCTTTTTTTTCTTTTTTTATTTCTTTAGCAAAACTCATTAAATAATCTAAATTATAATCATTTATATTTTCAATTAAGTATCTCATAGAATTATTATAATTTATTTTTATTAATTATACTAGATATGGTATAATTATTAAGTTAGAAGGTATGAAAAATGGGAAAACAAAGAAAATTATTTTGTGAATATGGGAAAGTACCATATTGGATATCTTTACATAAAGAATATTTAAAAAGAAATATTAAAGATTTATTAAGTAAAGATAAAATTGCTAAAGATCATATTGATAATGAACTTGAATTTATTCTTAAGAGTCATACATCAATTCTTTTAAGAAGACTTGAAGGTGTTGACATGCGACTACAAGAGAATAAAGTTACTAATTTAACTCTTGCTGGTAATAAAGTAAATAAAATTATTGTTCATCCAGGAGAAATTTTCTCATTTTGGAAAACAATAGGTAATCCCACTAAAAGAAAAGGTTATAAAGAAGGTCTTACAATTAGTTCTAGTAATCTAAAATCAGGTATTGGTGGGGGATTATGTCAACTTGCTAATATGATTCATTATTTAGTATTAAATAGTCCACTTGAAGTAGTAGAGTTACATCATCATTCAGATGCTTTATTCCCTGATGAAAGACGTCGTGTACCTTTTGGAACAGGAACTAGTGTTTTTTATAATAATGTTGATTATCGTTTTAAAAATAATTTAGATTTTGATATTCAAATTCTTATTTGGATAGAAAATGGTGAATTATGTGGTGAATTAAGAGGAACTAAAGAACTTCCTTATCGCTATAAATTAGTTGAAGAGAATAATCATTTTAGAAAAGAAGATGATACTTTTTATCGTATATCACAAGTATATAAAATAACAATTGATAAGAGTACTAACGAAGAAATTAAAAAAGAATTAATATTAGATAATCATTCAAAGGTAATGTATGATTATAGTTTAATACCAGAGGACTTGATAAGAAATGATTAATAAAATAGAAGAATTTAAAGGGGATAAAAAAATTGCTTATAAAGTAAACAATATTAGTATTACTTATGATGAATTATATAATACGGCAAAATATTATAGTGATTTTTTAATAAGACAAGGTAATGAACCTGTAATTATATATGGTCATAAAAGTGTTTCCATGATAATTAGTATAGTTGCTTGTTTACTTGCTAAAAGATGTTATATATGCATTGAATCATCATTACCTATAAATCGAATTAAAGATATTATTAAAATATCAAAAGCATCTTTATTTATTGCTAATGAAGATATTGAATGTGATTTTAATACATGTAAATTAGAAGAATTAATTAAATATCAAGATTTAGATATTAAGAAAAATAATAATAAATATGCATATATTGTATTTACATCAGGTACTACAGGAGTTGCTAAAGGTGTACCAATAACATATAAAAATTTAGATAATTTTATTAATTGGATTAACAATACGTATCCTTTTAATAGTTATAAAGATATAAATGTTTTAAACCAAGCTAGTTTTAGTTTTGATTTATCAGTAATGGATTTATATTATGGTTTATTTAACAGACATAGTATTTATTCCATAACAAGAACTAATCAAAGAGATGGTAGTATGTATGATACTATTAAAGATGTTGATTTAATGGTAATAACACCATCTTTTATGAAATTATGTTTACTAAATCAAGATTTTAATAGTACTAATTATCATAAATTAAAAACCATTTATTTTTGCGGTGAATTATTATCTGTTGATTTAGTTAAAAAAATAAGAAAAAGATTTAATGATGTTATTATTTTTAATGCATATGGTCCATCAGAAGCAACTTGTGCGGTATCAGGATTAATTATTGATGATAAGATGTTAGATCAGGAATTATTACCAGTAGGTGATAAAAATAATTTGGCTTGTCATATTGATATCGCTAATAATGAAATTGTTTTATCTGGTGATAGTGTATTTAATGGATATTTAAATAATATTCAAGGCGGATTATATAAAGATGATAAAATAAAATATTATAAAACAGGGGATATAGGTTATTTTAAAGATAATTATTTATATTGTGATGGAAGAGTTGATAATCAAATAAAATATAATGGTTATCGTATTGAATTATCTGATATTGAAAATAATTTATTAAAAATTGATGGAGTAATAGATGCTTGTGTAATCGCTAAAAGGCAAGATAATGTTATTAAATTAATAAAAGGATTTGTTGTTATAAACAAATATGATATTGATTATGTAAAACAAGAATTAAGCAAATTAATACCTAGTTATATGATGCCTAAAGTAATTGTTAAGATAGATAGAATGCCAATTAATAAAAATGGTAAAGTAGATAGAGAAGCTTTAAATAAGATGTAGAGGTAATAATGATAGATGTTAGTGAAATATTATTTAAATTAACAGAAGATAATAGTGTTTATAATAAAGAATATGATTTGATAGAAAGTGGCTTACTTGATTCCTTTACTTTTATTGAATTATTAAGTGAACTAGAAGATAGAGGTATTGTTATTCAACCAACAAGAGTATCTTCTGATCGATTTAAGACTGTTTCTGAAATAGAAAAATTAATTGAGGAAATAAATGGCAAAAATTAGTATTCCTAATTATACTCTTGGGGAAGAATTAGTTAATTCGATATCCCATGGAGTAGGGGCCTTACTTTCAATTCCAGCTTTAATCTTAATGATTATTAAAGCTAATACAGGAAAAGAAATATTTTTGTGTACTATTTTTGGTACAAGTATGATACTTTTATATACAATGTCATGTATATATCATGCTTTAGCAAGAAACCGAGGAAAAAAAGTATTAAGAGTTCTTGATCACTGTAATGTCTATTTGCTTGTTTGGGGGACATATATTCCTGTTACTTTACTTGCAGTAGGAGACACTTTAGGCTGGGTTTTATTTGGTATTGTAAGTGCAATATCAATAGTCGGTATTACTTTTTCCGCCATTAATGTGGATAAATTTAGTGTTGTTGCCGTTATTTGTCATTTAGTTAATGGATGGTCAATTCTTTTTGGAGTTAAAGCCATAATAACGAATGTTGGCACTAAAGGATTTTTATTTATGTTAATTGGGGGAATATTATATTCTGTTGGCTCAATTTTATATGGAGTAGGTTCCAAAGTTAAATATATGCATTCAATCTTTCATTTCTTTTGTCTTTTTGGAACATTATTTCATTTTCTAGCAATATATTTATATATTTTATAAGGATTATTATGACTAAAGAAAAAATAAAAACTTTTTTAAGAAATATCGTTTCATCTCTTGTTAGTGCAGGTATTGATATATCATTATTTTATATACTTAGTAGTGTTTTTAAACGTGAGTATTTATATATTGTTTTAGCAACTGTAATTGCAAGAATAATATCAGGTGGCGTTAATTTTTTACTTAATCGTAATTTTGTTTTTAAAGCAAATGGTAAAATAAAAAAGGAATTAGTATTATATTTAATATTATTTGTTATAATAATGGTATCTAGTTCTTTATTAGTTGCTAGTATATCAATGAAACTTGTAAACGTTAATCAAACGATAATAAAATTAGTTGTTGATTTAGTATTGTTCTTAATTAGTTTTAATGTCCAAGATAAATTCATTTTTAAAGAAAGGAAAGTTAATTATGAAGAAAAAAGAAGAAGTTAAAAATAAAGAAGTTGTAATAACCAAAACATCACCTAAAATATATGCTATCTTTTTTGCGCTTTTAGTTCTAGAAGCAATTGTCATTTTATCAGGTGTTAGTGAAACGGTTAGTAGTTCTTGTATAGTTAATGGTACAGAGTATAGATTTCAAGCTGAAAAAACAAAAGGAATACCATGGATAATATCAATCTTTAATCGTGATGGTATTTCATATGAGAAATGTACTAATGGTGAATGTGAATCTTTTCGTGACCATGATTTAAATAAAAAATGTTTTGAAAGAAGCGATCTTGATAAATCAATGGATTGTGCGAGACGTTATTTATGCAAAGAAGATGAAGAAAGTTCAAATTGAACTTTTTTTTATTGTAAAAACAATGATTATTTGTTATAAGAGTAATATGAAAAAAAAGACGAAGCGCATTATTGTATCTATAACAGCAGCATTAATGATGTTTGTATATTATAACTATGATTATAAATATGTACCACAATATGAAATAGTAGGTACAAATTATAGTAGTAAAAAACCATATGCTAAGTATCGTTATGGAGATGTATATATTGTTAAAAGTGAAAAACAAATCAATAAGGATAGTAATAACCCTTATGATGTTTTTATCATTGATCAAAGAAAAAGTGCTGATCCTAATATAAAAATAATAAGTTCTTGTGAAATTAATGATAAAGATGCAAGAAATGATATTTTAGAAATATTAATGCAATATGAGAAAGATCATCCTAGTAAATGGGATCGTACTATTAAATCTTTAAGAATCGAGTGGTTTGTTCATAATTTATTACATTTCTTTAATTATAAGACGGATCATACTACAGATGTTGATTTAAATAATAATGATGAAGAAAAGTTTAAAAATGATTTTTATGGAAAAATATTAAAAATATAATTATTATCCTTGAATAAAGTATCAATAGTATGGTATAAATAATCTAGAGGTGAATGATATGGAATTTTTCAGAAAAAATGGAAAGTTTGTTGAATTAGGTGGTTTTGGCGCAGCTTTTATCTTTATGTTTTTGCCCTTTTTAACAGCAAATGTATTAGGATATACAGCTTCGGCTAATTTAATGGAAAGTCCAACAACAGCATGGGGTATTTTTTGCTTAATCTTTATTTTAGTTGGTATTGCATTAACAGTAATTAAATATTTTAAACCAGATTTATTAGATAAGTTAGGAAATGCTAAACAACCAGTAGCTGATTTTGGTGTTTTAGGTCTAGCAGGATTAATTCTATTATTTTTATTAATCGCTGGATTCTCAAACCTTGAACAATATGTTCATTTAGGTGTTGGTTTCTATTTTATGGTTTTAGCTATTGGTGCTGTAATTGCATCATGTGTAATTCAAAAATTTGTATTAAAAGGTAACGGTGCTCCAGTTGCACCAGTTGCTCCAGTACAACCACAACCAGTTATGGGTGGTCAACCAATGCCACAACAACCAGTTATGAATCCGGTACCACAACAACCTGTACAACCAGTAGGTCAACCTGTTAATCCGGTTCCAGTACAACCACAACCAATGCCACAACAACCTGCTATTAACCCAGTACCACAACAACCAGTTAACAACGGACAACCTCCAATTAATCCACAACAATAAAAAGGCTTATGCCTTTTTTTTATTGATATGAAAAATCAATTTTGATAAAATTAAGGTAGATAAACAACTTAGATAATATCAAGAAAGGAGTTAATATGGGAAAGAAAGAAAAAGAAGAAGAAATTGAACTTATTGATGATGAACCTACGGTTCCAAAAAAAGAAGAAAAAAGTGGTAAAAAATTAATAATTATTTTATTAATTGTGTTTTCTTTATTAATTATTGCACTATTGTTATATTTTTTATTTTTCAAGAAAGATGAGGAAAAGAAGCCAACCCCACCACCTACAACACCTAGTACACCAGTTAAAGAAGAAGTTACAATAACTTTTGATACTGATGGTGGAGAGAAAATTGATAGTGTTAAAATTGAAAAAGGTAAGACATCTAAGTTACCAGAACCAACTAAAGAAAATTATGATTTTAAAGGATGGTATCTTGAAGATACTTTAGTTAATGAAAATACGGTTTTTGATAAAGATGTAACCTTAAAAGCTAAATGGGAAGAAAAACCAAAAGAGGTTAAGTATTATAATGTAACTTTTGATTCTAAAGGTGGAAGTACTGTTAAAAGCATTAAAGTTGAATGTGAAAAAGAATTAAAACTTCCTAAAGCACCAACAAGAAGTGGTTATAATTTTGTAAGTTGGGCTGATAAAAATGGTAAAGTTATTTTAGATGGAGCTTTATTATCATGTGAAGATGTAACTTTATATGCCAATTGGGAAAAGGTTCCTGAAGAAAAGAAATATTATACAATAACATTTGATTCAAAAGGTGGAAGTAGTGTTAGTAGTATAAAAGTTGAGTGTGGAAAACAATTGAGTTTTCCAAAACCACCAACAAGAGAAGGTTATGAATTTGTATCATGGTATGATAAACATGGTAAAACAATCTTTGATAAAGCTTTATTATCATGTGAAGATGTAACCCTTTATGCTGATTGGAAAGAAGTAGAAAAACCTAAAAAGTATACTTGTCCAGATGGTTATGATCTTAAAGATACTACAAGATGTGTTAAATTAGTTGATTCCGAAAAATATTGTGAAAATGATTGGAAATTAGTAAATGGTGAATGTATTAATCCAAGTTCTCCAAATACTAAAGGAACAAGAACTTGTCCTTCTAAAACATATGGTGGATGGACGGGAACAGGTACATATTATGAAGCAGGAAGAGGCTACTGTGGATATGAAGAATTAACTTCATATATTGGACAAAACGATAATTGTAAGAATAATGGTGGTTCACTAGCTCCTAATAATCATTGTTATAAACATATCGAAATAGATTATAAAGTAGAGTGTGCTAATAATGAAAAAATGTTTGCTGCTCAAGTAATTGCGCCAGGAAACGGCGGTGGTTGCTATCAAGTAACATCAGCAAAGAAAAAATGTCCAGATGGATATACAAATGCTAGCGTATATGGGGAATGCGCTAAAATAGTTGATGCAACATTAGAATAAAAAGAATAATAAAGTGGAGGTGCATATGAATAAAAAAACAATTAATTATGTTATATACATAACAATTGGATTAATTGTAATCTTTGCATCTCTTTTATTATTTAGTATTATAAAAGAAAAAAAAGTTGAAGAATTAATACTTAATACACCAATTGTTAATATTGAAACTCAAGAAAGTAAAAAAATTGATGCTTATGTAAAAAATAATGAAGAAGCTATTCTTGATTATAAAACGAATGCACGTGATGTAATTAGTGTTGATAAAGATGGTAATGTTCTTGGTTTAAAAGAAGGAAATGCTATCGTAAGAATTAGTTATACAACAAAAGATAATAAAGAATTATTTAAAGAATGTAATGTTGTTGTTAAAGATAAAATTCCTCTTCAAAGTATTTCCTTAACCAAAGGTGATTTATTAATAAGTAAAGGTAGTGTATATCAATTAGAACCAATCATTGAACCTCCTGAATTTAATAAAAGATTAACATATGAATCTTTAAATGAAGATATTGTATCAGTATCTGATAAAGGTATTGTTACGGCTAATAATGTTGGTAATACAAGTGTTAATATTTCATATAATGATAAAAGTACAAGTATTAAAGTTTATGTTATAGATGAAAGTATTAATCCTCATATTACTATTATGCCAACAAGTATAAAAGTATCAAATAAAATGTCTTTAATTGTTGATGAAGAAAAGAAGATAAATTATACTTTAGAACCAGCTGACGCTGATCGTGAAAACATTATAATGTCGATTAAAGATAATAATATTATTAAAATAGAAAATGATATTGTTAAAGCTTTAAGTATTGGTCAAACAACAATTAACTTAAAAACATATAACGACATTAATACGAATATTGATGTAATAGTTAACCCGAAAGTTAATGATTTAAAAATAACTTCGAAAGAAGAATTAAAATTAAATGTCGGTAGTACAAGTATTATTACTTATGAATTAGATCCTAAAGACGTAGTAGGGGCTAAAGTATCATTTGAAAGTAGCAATCCTAATGTGGCGTCTATAAATGATGATGGTACAATTACAGGTCTATCTATTGGGGAAGCTACAATAACTATAAAATGTTCTTCAATTACTAAAACAGTAAAAGTTAATGTGGGTAATAATTATTATCAAAAGATTCATTTTATTAAACAAACAATTTCTAATAAATCTCAAGATTCAGAAGCAGGAGATGCTATTCTTCTTGAATCAAATGGTCATTTTGCAATGATTGATACGGGTTATAAAGAAAAAGTAGATAATGAATTTGTATATAATTATTTACAAAAGAAAAACGTTAAAAAGTTAGATTTTATTTTGATAACTCATGCTCATAATGATCATTATGGTGGTGCAAGTTATCTAATGAGTCGTATAAAAACGGATCGCTTATATATAAAATCTGATAATGAACTCGCATGGGTATTAGATATGGCAATTAGTAAAAAGGTTCCTGTTACATATATTGAAAAATCATTTAAAGATGGACAAGGTTTTACTTTTGATGATATGAATATTAAATTATATAATACCCAAGAGAATGGACGTAACAAAAATCTTACATCAGTCTTAGAGTTAATTGAAGTAAATGGATATAAAGTATTTCTAACAGGAGACTTACCAAGAGATGGTATTGATTATATGAATAAAGTATCTAAGATAATAGGTAAGGTTAATGTTCTTAAAATGCCACATCATGGTTATTTTGAATGTGCAATGTCAATAACAAGCGCTAAAACTTTAAATCCTGATTATGTTATAGTAACTAATAAATTTACTAAAGGAAGAACGGGCTGTTATGCTAACTTCTCTAGTAAAATACCAATTTATTATAATAAAGATTCAACAAAGAGTGCGATTGTTGTTGATCTATCAAGTGATAAAATAAGAATTAGTAAATAAAGATATAGAGTTTCTATATCTTTTTTATGATATAATTTTATTATAGGAGCTAAAATGAGAAGTGTTAAATCAAAGTATTATTATGAACTCGATTTAATTAGATTGATAGCTTGTATTGCTATCTTTTTGTATCATTTAAATATTTTAAAAGGTGGATATTTAGCAGTATGTGTATTTTTAACTTTGAGTGGTTATTTATCTTGCAAATCATTATTAAATAAGGATAAATTATCTTTTAAAGATTATTATCTAAATCGAATAAAGAAACTATATATACCATTACTTGTTGTTACCTTTATTAGTATTTTTGTTATTACTTTATTTAAAAATATTATCTGGTTTAATTTAAAGCCAGAAACGACATCTGTCATCTTGGGATACAATAATTTTTGGCAAATAAATGTTAATTTAGATTATTTTGCTAAACACATTGATTCACCATTTATGCATTTATGGTATATGGGTATTCTTTTACAATTTGATCTAGTATTTCCTTTTATTTATTTGTTTTTAAAAAAGATAGGAGATAAAATTCATAAATCTATTTCCATAATTATTCCTTTTGTTTTATCAATTATAAGTTTTATTTTCTTTTATAAGATTTCTAAAACTAATATAATGAATGCATATTATAATACTTTTACAAGAGTATATTCACTCCTTTTAGGAGTAGGTTTAGCATTTATAAATCATTATTATAAAAACTATGTTATTAATAAAAAAATAATTAGTAAAATTATCTTTTCAATTTATATAACAATTTTAATATTATCTTTTATCTTTATAAATGTTAATTCTAAATATTTTATTATTAGTATGATTTTATCTTCAATTATTACTTTAAGATTAATTGATTATGGAACCTTATTTAATAAATCTAAATTAAATATTGTTGATAAAATAGTTAAATATTTAGCAAGTATTAGTTATGAAATATATTTAGTTCAATATCCAGTTATATTTATATTTCAAAATATCAATATGAAATATTATTTTAAAGTTCCTATAATAATTTTAATTACAATAATTATTTCGATAATAATTAATTATTCTTTATCAATCAAAAAAGATGAATTTAAAAAGAAATATTTAAAGATTATTTTATTAATCATTACAATGTTATTATCATTAATAGGTTTATATAAATATATAACTTCTAAAGATTATTCAAAAGATATTAAAGATTTAGAGAATGAATTATCTAATAATGAGAAAATAATGGAAGAAAGACAAAAAGAAGTTATGCGAAGAAAAGATTCCGAAGAAGAAAATTGGAATAATGTTTTAGAAGATTTAGAAAAAGCTGAAAAAGAGTTAGATAGTTATGTTAAAAATTTAAAAATAGTAGGTATTGGCGATTCCGTTATGTTAAATGCAATTAATGAACTATATAAAGTATTTCCTAAAGGATATTTTGATGCTGAAGTAAATAGAACTGAATATGAATTAAATGGATTATTAAAAAAGTTTAAAAACAACAAGATTTTAGGTGATATCATTGTTATAAATTTAGGTACTAATGGTGAATGTCCTCAAAGTTGTAAAAATGAGTTTATGAAAACAATAGGTAATCGACAAGTTTTTTGGGTTAATGCAACACATCCTGATTTTGCAAGTTTTAATCCACATATAAAAGCTTTTGCTGAAAAGTATGATAATGTTCATCTCCTTGATTGGGTATCAGCTTGTAAAGGTCATACTAAAGAATATTTAGTACATGATGGTACGCATCTAACAGGTGCAGGAAGAAAAGCTTACGCTAAGTTTGTTTATGATAGTATTTATAATTATTATTTAAACGAATTGAATAAGAAAAAAGAAGAAAAAGTATTAGAACATGAAAAAGAAGAAAAAGAAAAAATAATGTTTATTGGTAATGATTTATTATTATCAACTTCTAAATATTTAAAAGATGAATTCTCTAATTCTATTTTCGTTATAAATAAAGATTATGATTATAAAACATTACTTCTAGATTTAAATACGAAAAAAGATAATAAAGAATTATCTTATAATATCGTATTTGTATTTGATAAAAAAGTTGATATAAATTATCAAGAATTATCTTCATTATTAAAAGATTATAAATTATACTTTGTTATTTTAGATAATAATGATAAGAGTAATAATTATAATTATATTGATTTTTCTAATTACTATAATGATTATGTAATGGTTGATAAAATTCATCTAAAAGATGAAGGTAATAAGAAACTTAGTGAATTAATAATAGATGAATTAAAGAATAAATAATTGTCAAATAAATAAAAAAAGAATCGATTATATCGATTTCTTTTTAATTATATGGTAAATTTATAGTAGGAGAGGTATGGATGAATTTTAATAAAAATATATTTAGAGAATATGATATTCGAGGAGTTTATGGTGAAGAGTTAACTGATGAACTAGCTTATCATATTGGAAGAGCTTTTGGTACTAAACTTATAAGACAAAATATATTAAGTACCGTAGTAGCTTATGATAATCGACTATCAAGTGTAAATTTAGAGAGTAATCTAGTACGAGGATTAGTTGATACCGGTGTTATTGTTAAAAGAATAGGACTTGCTACAACGCCAATGTGTTATTTTGCAGCTAACTTTTTAGGATGTAATTCTAGTATGATGATAACCGCTAGTCATAATCCTAAAGAATATAATGGTTTTAAATTTTCTTATAATGGAATTCATAATGCATATGGTCCTTCCGTTATGGAAATTCATGACATCATTGAAAAACAAGATTATGAAAATGGTGTAGGTAAAATCGAAAATATTGATATTCGAGAAGATTATATTAATTTAGTAATTGGTAAACTTAATTTCGGTAGACGTATTAAAGCTATTTATGATTGTGGTAATGGTACAGGTAGTGTCATTGCAGGTGATATCTTTAAAAGGTTAGAAGATAAAATTGATTCGATTCCGTTATTCGATATTTCTGATGGTAATTTTCCTAATCATCATCCCGATCCATGTATTGAAGAAAACTTGGAAGTATTAAAACAAAAAGTTATTGAAAATCATGCTGATGTTGGTGTTGGTTATGATGGAGATGCAGATAGAGTTGGTTTTGTTGATGAAAAAGGAACCTTTATTGAAATCGATAAATTCTTAGCTGTAATGTGGGATTATCTATATGATAAAGTTGATAAAAAAGAATGTTTATATGATGTTAAATGTTCTAAAACTCTTGAAGATGAGTTAAATAAATTAGGTGTTAAAGGGATTGAATATCGAACAGGTAATTCTTATACAAGAGCAGCTTCAGCTAGTGGTGATTATCCCCTTTCTGGAGAACTTTCTGGACATGTATATTTTAGAGATAGATGGCCTGGATATGATGATGGAATATACGTTGGTATGAGACTTATTGAGATGATAAGTAATAGTGATAAACCATTAAGTAGTTACTTAGAAAATCTTGAAAAGTATTATTCAACTCCAGAAATAAAAGTTAAAGTAACTGATGAAACAAAATTTGAAATAGTTAATAAGATGAAAGAATATTGTGAAAGTAAAAATTATAATTTCATAACTATTGATGGGGTTAAAGTAAAATTTGATGATGGCTTTGCTCTTGTTAGAGCTTCTAATACAGGTCCTAATATTACAATGAGATTTGAAGCTAAAACAAAGGAAAAGTTAAATATCTATCAAAACGAATTTGAAACAGAATTAAAAAAATATTTATAGAAAGGAGAGATTTTATGAAACAAAGAAGAAATATGTCTATTATTATGGGTGTATTATTAATTCTAGTTGGTATTATTGGAGGAACTATTGCATATTTTACAAGTAGTGATCGATTTACAAACGTTTTTAGTACTAAACCATATGTAATGGAAGTACGAGAAGTATTTGAAAGTCCTGATGCTTGGGTACCTGGTACAACAACAAGTAAAACGGTTGTTGCAACAAATAAAGGTGATGTTCCTGCAGCAGTTCGTGTTAAATTAACAGAAAGTTGGGTTGATGCTAATAATAATCCTTTACCATTAAAGGACAATAATAATGTTCCTGCAGCTATTATTAACTTTAATAATACAAATTGGGAAAAGAGTGGAGACTATTATTATTACAAAACAAAATTAGCTAAGAATGCTAGTACAACATCATTAATCCAATCTGTAACATTTAATCCTGCTGTTACAATTGAAACAGAACATAATTGTACAACAAATGATACAACTCATGAAACTGTATGTACAACATCAACTGTTGGTTATGGTGGTGGTAAATACACTTTGATAATCGATGTTGAAACAGTACAATATGATCAATATAGAACAGCTTGGAATACTAATGTAACAATTAACTAAACGGAATGATATTCCGTTTTTTTATAATATAATTTATGTTTATTATGAATAAAAATACGATAATAGAAGATGAATGAATTAAATAATTTATACACTTTTTTGTCATAAGTTTAATTATTATATTATTTTGTTTTCTATTAGAATGATATAATGAAAATAGGTGATAGATATGCCATATACATATTATATTGGTCAAGGTTGTGCTTTCATTGCTTGGATAATGGTATTTGTAAGTTATCATTTTAAAAGAGAGAGTAGTGTTATTTTATTTCATATTATTGCAGCTCTTTTATATATGATTAATTATTGGTGCTTAGGAGCATTATTAGGTGTCTTTATAATGGTAATAGAACTTATTAAATCTATTTTGTATTATAAGACTGATAAAGATAAATACATTTTCTTTTATACATTACCAATATATTTAATATTAATAATAATTTTTGGATTAAATCTTGTTACTTTAGTAGCAACATTTGGTAGTATCATTGATGGATATGCTTTATTAAAAGATAAAAAAACAATGGTTTTTGGAGGGATTGTTGCCCATTCTCTATGGATTATTTATGATTTATTCTTTATGGATTATGCGGGTGTCTTTACGGATTCTTTTGTTATTCTTTCTAATTTATATATTACATTTAAAGGTTATACGAAATTCTTACGTCGAGATAATGTATATACAGTTAAACCTTTATATATTTCCAAAGCAACAATTCGTCAAATAGGTAAATTAGATCAAATATTTTTAGATAAACAATACAGATGGAGTTTAAGAAAGATTAATGATCTTACTAAAAATAAAAAATATAGTTATATTTTAATTAAAGATGGTAATAATATTATTGGTTATGTTAATTTCTTAAATCTAGAAGAAGATACATATAAAAAGTTATTAAAATCAAATGTTTTTCATGATGTTTTTACCAAAAATGAAGTTCATGATTTTAAAAGAAATATGAAATTATATTTAAATTTAAATGCTATTGTATTATCAGATGAATATGATAATTCAGATACTATTAATAAAATTGAAAGAGCTATTAAAGGATATATTAAAAGTATGAAAAAGAATGGTTATGATATTCAAGAAATATGTTGTTATGCCGTAACACATTTAGAATTTAAAGTATTAGAAGAAATAGACTTTAAAAAAGTAAAAAATATTACTAATGAATGTTTCTTATATCGAAAGGTTTTATAAAATGATAAAAGTAATTGCCTTTGATTTAGTTGGTGTTTTAGTTAAAGAAAAAGATATTGTTTTATCTAATGATGAAGATAAAATAGAAAGATTATTTGGTCCAAATAGAAGTGATGAAGAGTTTTATCTTGAAGCAAGAAAAATATTACCTAATAAAGATATTTCTCTTCTTGCAAATAACATTATTTCTAAATTATATGAAATAAAAGAAAAAGATTTAATTAATAAACTTAAAGATAATTATCCTTCTATTAAATTAGTTGTCGCAACTAATCATATTTCATTAATTAGAAAATATATTGAAAGTAATTTTTCGGTTTCTGATATTATTATTTCAGGAGAGATAAATATAAT
>JAEEGL014842111.1_pt1 | contig 17178 bp, 11 predicted proteins | sample 9134231 | NCBI WGS metagenome assembly JAEEGL01 (sample SAMN16246548, study PRJNA631951) | gut metagenome | biome: gut microbiome; feature: rumen; material: fiber-attached | host: Bos | place: Iran: Karaj | collected 2018-10
TCTTCTTCTTCTTTAGGATGTTCTTCTTCTTCTTTAGGATGTTCTTCTTCTTCTTTAGGATGTTCTTCTTCTTCTTTAGGATGTTCTTCTTCTTCTTTTGGATGTTCCTCTTCTTCTTTAGGATGTTCTTCTTCTTCTTTTGGTTGTTCCTCTTCTTCTTTAGGATGTTCCTCTTCTTCTTTAGGATGTTCCTCTTCTTCTTTAGGATGTTCTTCTTCTTCTTTTGGATGTTCTTCTTCTTCTTTAGGATGTTCCTCTTCTTCTTTAGGATGTTCTTCTTCTTCTTTTGGTTGTTCCTCTTCTTCTTTAGGATGTTCTTCTTCTTCTTTAGGATGTTCCTCTTCTTCTTTAGGATGTTCTTCTTCTTCTTTTGGATGTTCTTCTTCTTCTTTAGGATGTTCTTCTTCTTCTTTAGGATGTTCTTCTTCTTCTTTTGGTTGTTCCTCTTCTTCTTTAGGATGTTCCTCTTCTTCTTTTGGATGTTCCTCTTCTTCTTTTGGTTGTTCTTCATTATTTTCCTCAACATCAGCTTCTTCTACATTAATTTCTTCATTCTTTTCTTCTAGATTAATTTCTTCATTATTTTGCTCTTCTGCTGAATTATTTTTATTTTCTTCTTCAGACATTTCTTAATTATTTTACAATTATATATATTTTATTTATAATATATTTATTCATAGATTGGTTATAAAAAAAAAACTTATTTTTTTTAATTGAAGTTATAAAAAATAATATTTTTTTTTATTAAATTTAATTTATTCAACATTTCTATGTTTTGAAACAATATTTTGTTCTTGTTTCATTTTTGAATATTCTTCCCAATTTCCATCATAATTTTCCTTAAATAAATAAACACAATTATCACCTGCTGAAACAGCTAAAAAAGTTCCTAAATGTGACCATTTAACATTCCAAGTAGGACATCCAAAAATTTTATTCAATTCATATCTTTTCCAATCATCATTTATTTTCCTCCAAATTTTAACAGTTTCATCTTCACTACATGATGCAATAGTTTCAGATAAATTACCAATTGATTTTAACCAATCAACTCCTCTAATCCAATTTGAATGTCCTTCTAATATAGTAATATTAAATTTATAAGATATTTTTTTTTTTTTATCTAAATTAAGTTGATAATTAATTTTTTTAGTAACACTACTAATTTGATTTGGAGTATTATTCCATATTTTAATTAAATTATCACATCCTCCAGTAACGAATCTTAAAGGAGAATTATTTTTAGTAATAGTATTTTCAATTTTATTAAAATTACAATTATTTACATTATTATTACTATTAGTATTATTATTAATATTATTATCTTCAGAATTATTTTCTCTAATTGAAGTTGAAATGAAAGGAGGACCAAAACTTAAACAATTAACACCCATTAAATGAGCAACAATTTTTTGATTTAACCATTTTCCTTTTTTCTTTTCATGAATTGATATATTACCATCAGTAGAAGCACATAATAAAATTAAACCATATTCATTTGGTGAAAATTCACATGAATTAACTGAATTAGTATGTTCTGAAAATATATAATCTTTTTCCCATTTATTTTCATTTGTTTCTTTGTATATTTTTACTTTTTTATCATAACCAACTGAAGATAAATAAATTCCAAAATTTGGATGTGACCATGATAAATCCCAAATTGAATGATCATGTCTTTTTTCTTCTAAAATTTTTTTTAATTCATTTTTTTCTATTTTATAAATTGTTATTATTCCATCACTATTTCCAGTTGCTAATCTATTACCATAAAAATCACATTTTACACAATGCTATTTATTTCATTTTTTTATATTTATAAATTTTTTTTTTACTATCATATTATTTATATCATTTATTGAAGTTTGATTTATTTCTTGTGACATTATATTTTTATAATTGAATTTTTTTTTAAAAAAATAATCTTTAAAATATTATTTTAATTATTTATATAATTTTTTAAAAAGTTTAATACATACAAGAGAATCTAAAGCTGCATAATGTAATTGTGTTTCTTTTAATGGTCTATTTTCCCAATTTGAACATTGTTCATATTTACATAATGATTTTCCTAATATTTCTTCACATGTATATTTAAGAGATCTTGCTTTTTTTAAAAAATTATATTGATATAAATCAATAATGTCATGTAATTCACAATTTGATAATATTTTTGATATTTGTTCTGGTAAAGTTAATAAGTCATTTTTATTAAATGAAAATCCAATAAATTTTTTATTTTTAAACATCTTTTCAAAACATTCATAAAAATTATTTATTTTATTTAATGTAATTAAATCAATAATCATAATATTTTTTTCAGTAAAATCACACATTTGAATAATTGATACTTCAATTTTATTTTGTATATTCATTGATTGTTTCCATTCAGTATCAATTCCAATATATTCTGAATTAATAAAAAATTTTGAATATTCTGATTCTAATTTATTTAATGAATCAATAAATGAAACATTTATTTCTTCTCTTGTATATGATATACAATTCTTATCATGTGGACCAAAATAATCATCTGGAATTTTAATATTTGAAATTTCATAATTTTTGAAATTTTTTTTATTTAATATTCCTTTTTCAACTCCTTTGTTAATTAAATATAAATATTTTTCATAATTTAATTTTTGTTCTTCATTTTTTTCTTTTGATTTTTCTAAATATTTATTAATTGAATAAGTTAAAGTATTTTCATTTGTTAAAGCAAAATCAGAAATAATATCAAAATGTTCTTCTTCTTCTCTAATTTTATAATTCATAAATATTGTTTCTACTTTTTTATTAAGTTGATTTTCAATATTATTCGGAAGATTTATATTTGGCATTATTCTAGTAATATTTATTAATTCATTTTCATTAGATTTTTTTAAATAATATTTATAAAAAGAATTTATGTAATCTGGAAAATATTCTAAAAAAATTTTTATATTTTCTTTTTCCTGTATTGGTAAATTAAATAATATTTCTTTTAATAATTTTTTATCTAATGATAATCTAGTTTTTTCATTTAAAAATTTTATAAGTTTAATTCCTTTCCCATAAGCATGAATTTTATTAATAAGAAAGTTCATAAAATCATTTATTTCTTTATCAATATTTATAAAATGAGATTCGAAATTATAATCATATATTATATTATAATAATTTAATAATTCAGAATAATTATTTATTTCTGGCTTTTCCATTAAATCTAATATTAATGAATTAATAATTTGTTCAGTTAAATTTTTATTGTTATTATTATTTGTTAATATCATTTTTATATAATGTGATTTTATTGAATTTGGTTTTATATTTTTCATAATATATTCATGGAAAAATGGAAATATTTCATCATTTTTAATATATGTATTATACATATATTGAATCAAATAATTTTTATAATCTGCTTTATTTATTTTATTTTCCTTTTCTTTTTCTTCTTCTATATAATTATTATCTATATTTTCTATTTGGTTAAATGAAAATATTTCATATAAATAGAGTTTTTGAAGTGAAAATAAATCAATTATTTTTAATTTTATTAAATCATCAAAACTATCAATATTATTTTCATCTGAATAATACTCTTTTAATTCTGAATATATATCAAAAAAATTAATATATATTTTAAGCTCATCTATAGAGTTTGATTTATTAAAAATAATTACTGTTTTAAATAAATTAATTGCTTTATTTTTAACATCATTATTTTTATTATTTAAAAAATTATCTCCTTTAAAAAATAATAGTAATGAAAAAATATTTAAAATTTCTAAATTTAATTTTCCTTTCCAATTTTCATTTAAATTTCCAAATATATTTATAAAATAAATATAAATATCATTATCTGTTTTTAAAGAAAAAATTGATAATATTACTTCTTTTAATTTCTCATAATTAAAAATATTTAGGTATTTAATAAAATTTTTAACATTTGAATATTCATTAATAGTTTTTGAATTTATAAAAAAATTTGCTAATTGAACTAATTCTTTATTTATAGTTAAATATATTTTATTATCTTTTTTCTCATTTATTTTTTCCATTTTTCTTTCTACTTTTTTAAATTTTTTCATACTTTTCTTTTGATTATCATCTGTAATTTCCTTTTCCATTATTTAAATATAAATTTGGAAAAAAAAGAATTTATTAGATAAAAGAAATATTAATAATTAATATTTTATTTTATTGTAAAAAAACCATCTTTAATAAAACCAAGTGTATTTAAAATATCTTGAACAAATTCTTTAAAATTTTTATCATTATTTATCATTCTTTCTAAAGTTCTTTTTTTATATTTAGCACTATCTATTTCTCTTATAATTTTTCTTAAGGTATTATTTTTAAGCATATTCATAATTTTTTTATTTTCTTTTAATTTTTCTAAATCTTTTTTTTCTAAAATAATATCTTCATCTTCATCTAAATTTAAAGGTTTATTAGAATTTAAATTGTCTTCTATTTTATTATTTTTTTCTTCATTTCTAATACATATTTTTTTATGTTCATTAAAACAATTAATTGAACAATAATTATTTTTGCAATTAGGACATTTATATTTACTATTATCTTTTTTGCAAATAATACATTTTTTAATAGCTTTTTCTTTTTCCATAAAAAATATATTTTATTTTAATGTTTAAATATTTAATTATTAAATTTTTATTTTTTAAATATCTTATTAAGATGTAGGAGTAAATTGTTTAACTTCATTAGAAATAATAGTTTCATCATCCATTGGATCAATCTCTTGATTATTTTGATTACAACAAGTTTTATAAACTCCTCTAAAGAAGAAAAAACAAAAAGCAGAATCAAAAGTACCAGTTAGACAATATAAAATAGAATTAATATAAGTTAAAATAATCACAATATAAATCCATTCTTCCTTATCAAGAAAATCTACAAAATATTGAATTAATTTCATAATTCTTGTAATCATTAAAACAATTGGAAAAATAAAAAATAAATAAACATATACTTTTAAAGAAGAATATTCACCTTCATTTTGTTCTTTTAATTGTTTAATTTTTTTTTTATAAAAACTATAAGATTTAAATAAAGCATAAATATAAAATAAAGCATTTAAAATAATAAAAATAGTTAAAATAGCACCAAAAATAATTGATAAAGTATGTGTATTACTATTATCAAAATCTTTCTTAACAAAAGAACAATGTGTATAAGCAAAACCATAACCTCCAAAAATGACAGGAAGTATACTTATAATAAGTGAAGATAAAAAAGAATAAGTAAATGCTTTTGCCATTTGTTGTTTTTGTGACCCTGATATTACTATTTGAGTTGAATAATAAAATAATTTTGTTATCATTGTTGTCCAACATATTCCACTTAATTCAAAAAAATTATGAAAAAATGCATATCCTTTACAATAGGGAGTGTCTGAAAATTTTTTGTAAAATTCTGTCTCTGGAAACTGCATATCATCTTGATTTAAATATATATATAAACTTCCTTCAACTATAGCTCCAAAAAAATTTGATATAACTAAAAAAAACATATAATGGCTTCCTAAACCTATTTTATTTGATTTATTTGAATTAAGACCTTCACTACTTATTGAATTTATATTTTCTTGTTCATTTTTATTTGAATTTTTTGAAAATTTTACTTGAATAAATAATAAGATATATAATAATATTATTATAAAACATGCAACAAGACTTATAATTGAGAATATCATTCTTAAAAATAATATTTGTTCTAGATAAATATAAAATGTCTCAATATTCTTCATTTTTAAAAAAAAATAATATTAATTTTATTATCAACAAATTTATTCTTTATTTTGATTTTTTATAATTATTATAAAAAATAAATAAAAAAATAAATTAACAATAAATTTCTTGGAAACTTTATTTATTTCATTATTGAATTATATCAATACATTCTGTTAAAAGTAGTTTTCTTAAATTTTGTCTATTTTTAGTTTGTAAAATTCTATCATGTAATGGATTAATAATTCCTTTTTTATTATTTTTCGCATTTTCATTATTTTTAATCATATTATCAATAGCTTTAATTTTAGCTATAACAAAACCAGGATATATAAAATCTTCAACACATTTCATAAATTTAATTTTATTTTTAATTTCATTCATATTATCTTTTAAATAATGTGAATTATACAATTTTTTAGTTGGCTTTCCTTCTAATCTTAATAATTCATTTTCTTTTTTTGCTAATTCTTCATATATTTCTTCATTTTCTGCATATCTAATATTTAAAACATTACTTAAAGGTTTTATTTTTCTTTTCCATAAAGCTTTTACTTTAAATATATTTTTATAATAAGCTAATTCTTCTTCTTTTTTTTTTTTGTTTTTCTATAATTTCACTTTTAGTTAATTTTGGTAGAGTTTCAGTATTTGTTGTTTCTGTATCTAAATTAGTAATATTATTATTAATATAATGACGAGAATTATTTTCACTTTGGATTGTTTGTGATTTATCTTTTGGACGAAACATTATATTAAGGGTATTTAATTGAAAATCAATATTTGATTTGTTAAAAAATATTGGCTCTTTAAAATAATCAGTGTTAAATTTTGTTTCCTTTTTTAAAGCTATTTTGTTTCTTTTATTTTCATATGCATATTTTTTTGGTAATTTCATTGGATATATTGAAGGGATTTTATTTTCCATTTTTTCTTTATTAAGATAAGTTTTTAATATTTTTATTATAATTCAAATAAAATTTTTATATATTAATTTATATAAAATACTTATCAAATAAATATAAATAATTTTGTAAAAAAAATAAAATTAATTATATAAAAATTTATAATATATTTTACTTTATTAATTATATTTTTATAAAAATATTTAAAAAATGAATTTTAAATATGATATAAATGATTTAAAAAAAGAAGTTGAAATATTACGTAATAAAAAAGGGTTTAATATTGTTTCATATAACCCAAATAATAAAGAATTAGATATAAATTTATTTTCTAAAGAAAAATCATATAGTATAAATTTTTATTTAGATACATCTATAAACACAAACTTTTTCAAAAAAAATTTTGATATTTCAATATCAAAAATAATCCCAAAAAAAGCATTACAAGAAAAAATCCAATTTTTCTATAATTCATACCCATTTCAAAACAAACAAACATTATCAAATTTTTTTGAATCTCTTCAAAAATATATAGAAGAAGATGAAGAACTAAACAATTACTTTGAAAAAGATTCAAAACACCCACAAAAAAAAAGAAACATTTTAGAAAAAAAAATAATAAATCAAAAAAAAATAGAAAATAATTCAATGTTTTTAAACACATTATTAATAAATATTTTATCAATAATATTAAAAATAATAACAGGATTATTTGGTTATAGTGGTGAAAATGATCCACCAAAATATGGTGATTGTGAAGCACAAAGACATTGGATGGAATTAACAATAAATTTACCAATTAAAGATTGGTATACAAATTCCACATTAAATCCTTTATCATATTGGCCAATTGATTATCCTCCAATGAGTGCATATCATTCTTTTATTTTTGGTTTATTTCTTAATAAAATTTATCCTGAATGTGTTCAATTAAAAACTTCATGGGGATTTGAATCTAATTATCATAAAAAATTAATGAGATTTATTTCTTTAATTAGTGATATTTTTACTTTTCATTTTGCTTGTAATTTATTTGTTAAATATATTTTTATTGATAGTAAAATTGAAAAAAACTATAAAAAATATTATATTTGTCTTTTTATTATGCTTGTTTCTCCTTCTTTAATTATTATTGATCATGGACATTATCAATTTAATAATGTTATGCATGGCTTTTTTATTTTTGCTGTTTATTTTTTATATAAAAAAAAATTTATTTTTGCAATTATTTTTTATGCAATGTGTATTAATTTTAAACAAATGGGAATGTATTATGCTATTCCTTTTCCTATTTATGTTATTAGATATTTAACTAAAAAAGATTTTGTTAATAATTTTATTAGTTTTCTTTTATATGGTATTGTTACTATTTCAAGTTTATGTTTAATTTGGAGTCCATGGTTATTTTATCAAAATTATCAAAATGTTTTACAGAGAATTTTTCCTATTTGGAGAGGAATTTTTGAAGATAAAGTTGCAACTTTTTGGTGTGTTTTAAATATTTTTTATAAACTTTCAAAATTATCTCAAGGTTTACTTATTAAATGTTCACTTTTATTAACTGTTATGTCTACTATTATTCCTATTATATGTATGCTTTTTGGTAATAATTTTAGTAGACAAATATTTAATTTATCATTTTTTATTGTATCATTTGGTTTTTATTTATTTTCTTTTCATGTTCATGAAAAAACTATAATTGTTCCTTATTTAGCTTATTTACTTTGTTTTTTTAAAATAAAAGAAATTTTACCATCTTTTAATTTAATTTCAATGTTTTCAATGTATCCAATGCTTAAAAGAGAGAATCAAATTATACCTTATTTTGTTTTGTCATTTTCATTTTATATTGTTATTAAAATTATCATTTCAAAATATAAAAATAGTGAAGAGGTAAAAAAAGAAAATAATTTAAGAATATTTATATTTACTTTAATAGAAATAATCTCTATTATTTTTATAATTGGATATCATATTTGTGAAAAAATTATTCCTCCTCCACAAAAATATCCTTGGTTTTATCCTTTAATAAATGCAGTTTATTCTTTTACTTATTTTATTTTTATATTTTTAATTGCAAATATTGAAATTTTAAAATTATCATTTGGTCAAAATAATAAAAAAAAAAAGATTGAATAAATAAAATTATTTAATTATTTTTTATAATTAATATAAAAATTGTTTAAAATTATAAAATGGATTCTAATTATATTGAAATTTTAAAACAATCATTAGCTAAATTTGAAAAAACTAATAGAACACAAGAATTAAAAATAAATTATCAACAAAAAACAATTGATGAATTAGAATCAAAACTTCAAGAACATGAAAATGTATTAACAGATAATATTCAATTAACAAATGAAGTAAATAAACTTAATGAAATAATATTTGAAAAAAATAGAATTATATCAGAATTTCAACAATTATCTCAAGCATCAACAATTAAATTTGAATCATATATAAATGCAAATAAATTAAATCAAGAAGCTTTTGATAAAAAAACTAAAAAATATGAAAATTTAAAAGCAAAATATACACCATTAACTTTAAAATGTAATGAACTTGAACAAGAAAATTCAAAATTATTAATGACATTAGAAGAAAAAACAAATATGAATATTAAAGAAATTTCAAATTTAAATAATCAATTATCTGATGTTACTATTAAATATAATATTTTAAAAGAAGAAAATGAAAAATTAAAAAACGAAAATTCAAAATTAAATTATGAAATAAATGATTTAAGAAATAATTTAAGTGATATGGGAAGATTAAATAGAGAAATTGAAAATTCTAAAATTGAAATAAATAATTTACAACAAGAAATTTCTGATTTAAATACAAAAAATCAAATATTAGAACAAAATAATTATGATTTAAAAAGGAAAAATAATGATTTAGAAAATTCTATAAGAAATAAAATAATATTTGGAAATGAATTAGAAAAAAAAATTTCAGATTTATCTTCAATAAACGAAAAAAATGAAAGTGAAAATAATTTATTATCTAATGAATTAGAAAAATTAAAAAGAGATTATGAAAAAATTTATTTAGAATTAGAAGGAAAAAAAGAAGAATATGGAATTTTAGAAGAAAAATATAAAAAAGAAACTCATTTACTTCAAATTGAAATTTCTGAATTAAGAAAAAGAGAAGGATTATTAAAAAGTTCAATGTTACAATTAAATAATTCAATAAAAAATGAACCAACAAATTCATTTCAAAATAATATTTCAAATAATTTTCAAAATACATTTTCAAAATTTAATAATAATAATACTTTAAAATCAACTCAAGGAAATTTAAATTCAACACAGAATAATTCATTTAATACAAATAGTAATTATTTCAGTTTTAATCCTCAATATAATTTAGAAGAAAAAAATAAAAATATTGAAAATGATGAATCATTTAAATATAGTTATTTCTTAATTGATAATCTTAAAAATGCAATTAATAATGTAGATTTTCAAAATGAATATTCAAATATAATATAAAAAAAAAAAGATATTTATTATTATTTTATTTAAATTAAATCTCAAAAAAAAAATTATTAAATTTGTTTATAAAAAATTATTTTCTAAAAAAAAAATTTTTTAAATTTTTTTGTTAAATAAAAAATTAAAAATCCAAAAAACATAAATTTATTTACTAGACAACTCAATTAAAATTCTTTGATAACTTCCACTAGTATCCCCAATAACATCTTCTTGTAATTTAACTTTATAATAATATTTATAAAATTTCCTAATCATAGTCATATCAATTTCATTTCTACTAACAAGAATTCTATTTAAGCAATTAGTATCAGTTCCAAGTCCAGTAACAGCTTCTCTAATTTTCTGAGCATACAATTCAGCAGGTCTACAAACATTATATAAAACTTCTCTAATTAAAATTTGTTCTTTTCCACTTAAACTTTTTTCAGCTTGAACATTTGGAGTTATTCCTGTTTTTTTATAATAATATCTTCCAATTAAAATTAATTCTTCAGGTGATTTAGTTGCAAAAATATCTTTAAATATTGTCTCATTTTTTACCCATTCACTAGGTTCATTTTCATATAATATTTTAGCACATGCTTGTGCATCATCATGATCTGGATTTTTATTTTCATTTCTAGGAGTATGTAAAATAATATTTAAATCTCTTCCAACATCCCCTTTGAAATGATTAGTTATTTCAGTTGAAAGATCTTTACCATATAATTGATTATATTTCTGTTCTACTAATTGTAAATGCCAATGTGGTCTTGCTGTTACTAATTCAAATATATTATTTTGATTATATGTAAATCCAGGAAATGCATTCTTAAATTCAAGACAATCATATTCTATTGGATCCATAAATAAATATGTTATTACATCACGGAAATGACCTGAAAGTTGAGATTTTACATCTTCCATAAATGATTTTTCACAGTATACTGCATCGTAATATTTTTCTAAGGCTCTTCTTGCTGAGTTACCATATTTCATTGTTACTTCAAGTACTCCTAATTCTCTTTCTTCTCCTAATGCGTTAAATAATGCATTGTATATTTTTTCTGCATCTAAGGGGATTGACATTTTTATATATTTTTTTTTATTATTTTTATTAAAAATATTTTAATTTTTTTTTGGATTTTTTTTAATATTTTTGTTTTTAAATATATATAAATGATTTATAAAAAATATATTTTTAAAAAATCATTTGAGTAAAAATCCTTAAAACAATAAATATATTATAAAACACAAAATATAATAAACAATATAAAAAAGTAATTCAACAAAATTTATTATAAATAATAAAAACGTAAATATAAATTAATAAAAAAAACAATAAAATGAGTTCAAACCCAGAAAACAATCCACCACAAATAACAAATCAACCAGAACAATCAGATAAAGTAAAAACTCCTCAAGAAACTCCAAAATTTGATCCAGAAAAATTTAAAAGTGCAGATAATTGTAATCATTGTAAAAATTGTAAATGTCCTTGTCATCACTGGCTTGAAATGAGAGAAAAAATGAAAGGAGAACATAGAGGAATGAGAGGAGAACACAGAGGAATGTTTAGAGGAAGAGGAATGTTTGGAGGAAGAGGAATGGGACATTTTGGACATTTTCCAATGTTTCCTCCTTGGATGATGCATAGAGGAGGTTTTGGAAGAGGACATCATCCACCACCTCCTAATTTTGAAGGTGAAGAAAGAGGAAGAGGAAGAGGACGTCATCATCATCATCCTTTTCATTTTTGGGGTCCTCCACCAAGACCAAGAAATCATAGTAATGATCATTATAATGAATATGATTATGGTTATGGAAATTATGATGATTATGATATGTATGATGAAGGTTATGAAGATCAAAAACCGAAAAATGATAAAAATGATAAAAAAGAACAAAATAAAAAATAAATTTATTAATTTTTTATGAGGTATTTTTTATAATTCTATTCAATATATTTTATTATATTTATTTATAATTTCTTACATTTTTTTTATATACATATAAATATAAAAATATAAAAAAAAAAAATTTATATCAAGAAAAAATTTCAAAAAGAATAAAATGAAAATATATTTGAATAAAATAAAATAAAAAAATATTTAATAATATTAAATAAAAAGAATATTCTATTTTAATATAAAAAATGCATGGTATGCCAGGAATGGGAGGAGCTGGATTTGATCCATCTAAAATGGATCCAGCACAATTAAAAATGATGTTAAATATGTTTAGTGGAATGTCAGATGAACAAATAAAAAATTCAATGAAATCATTTGGAATTGATTTAGATCCTAAAATAATAAGATCTTTTATTGATAAAATGAAAAATGCAAGTGATGAAGAATTAAATAAATTAAAAGAACAATTTACTTCTGGAAATGTTAATATGAATTCTTTTAATGTTAGTCCTTTTGCAAAATATGAAGATAATTTAAAAGAAGCTAAAAAATTAATGGATGAAAATAAATTTATTGAATCAATAGAAAAATGTAATGAAGCTCTTGAGAAAATAAAAAGTGAAAATTGTGAAGAAAAAGATAAAGAAGAACAAAAAAAAATGAAAGGTAAATTTTATGATCAATTAACATTATCAAGATATAATAGTCAAGATTATGATGATACAATAACTGATTGTCAAAAAGCAATTGAAGATGTTCCTTTATTTTCAATTTATAATAGAATGGGAATTTGTTATTTTAAAAAAGGAAGACATGTTAAAGCAAGAGATGCTTTTTTAAAAGCTAAAGAATTATTTCCTAATGAAACAGATAATATTGCAGAAAAATATTTAAAAATGGCTTTAGAAGAAATAGAAAATTATTAAATGAATTTTTGTTAAATTAAAATAAAAATTGAATTATTGAGTTTTAATAATATTAAAATTTAAAAAATAATATTATTTATTTTATTATTTATACACCAATTAAATATTTTTCAATTTCTTTTATAAATCTATTTCTATATGCTTCTGGATTAATAATTGTTGGTTTAACAGAAATACCATTCATTAATATTTTACCATAACTTTCAAGTTGTTTATCCCAAGTATATTTTCTAGTATAATCAATAATTCCTAATTTAATTAAATTTAATCCATCTTTTTCTTTTTCAGTTTCATCTAAAATTAATAATAAAGAATAATCAATTATATTCATTTTACTTAAAATTAAAGTATCATTAAGTAATGCAGTTCTAAAAATTTTATAAACATTTTTATCAACTGCAATTGGTTCACCATTATAATCTTCTAAATAATTAGTATCTAATAAAACTTTACCAGATATTTGTTGATTTCTAGGAATATATCTATTTAATTTAGAACCTTTTAAATCATATACTTTAATTTTACCTTTATTATTTGTATTATTTGAATAATTTTTCATTCCATAATATAAATTTTCCATTAATAAAATATAATATTTTTCAATTTTTGTTTCTTTTGCTCTTTTAATTTTAATTTTATAAGCACCTAAAATTTTTGTAAGTGCACTTGGCATATTATGAAATAAATATTTAGTAAAATAATGAAATAATTGTGTACAATTATCAATAAACATTTTAAATTCTGATTTAGCAATAAATTTTAAAATATATTTTTGATCAATTGACTTTGAAAAAGTTGCTTTTGATTTTCCACCAGAAACATTTGACCATTCATATGATTTTGACATTGATATAATAAATTCACTAAAAGTTGCACAATATGCAATTCTAAAAGCTTCAAATTGTCTTGGGAAATATGCAACTAATTCATATTCTGTTGAATCTGATCCTATTTCTATTTTTTCTTCTATGTATTCTTTTCTGTTTGCTTTACAAATTTTATCAAATTCTGGAATTATTTTTTGATTTTCTTTATTTTTTTCATTATCTAATTTTAAATTATTTATGTAATTATTTTTTATTTCATTAAATTCTGAAATTGTATTTTCTATTTTTTCATTTAATTTTTTTAATTCTGATGTAAAATCATCAAAAATAATAAAATTATTTGAATTTAATTTTATTGAATTATTTTCTTCTTGAGATTTTATATTTTTTAATTTTTTTTGTAATGATAATCTTAAATTTTTTGAATTTAAATTTAATATATTTTTTTTTTGATTTTCATCTGGGAAAAGATAATAATCAATTTGATTTTTTGCAAAAAAATGAAATTTTTCTTTTTGTTCATTTATTAATTCAGTTTCTAATAAATGTAAAATTTTACTATTTGTACTTTTAGGATTATCAGTCTCAAAAAATTTTTGTTTAGATTGATTAAATAATAAAAGTGTATCATAAATTTCTTCTTCTTCAGATAATTTTTCTTTTTGATTTTTTTGTTCTGATTTTAATGAAGATAAAAGATTTGATGCACTTAATTTTTTTGACATTCTTTTTTCAATATTTTTATAAATAATATCTTTAATATATTCTTTTGCATTTCTTTCACATTTTATTTCATTTAATTTTAATTTTCCATTTTGTAAAAATGTATAATAATCATCTGAAGTTAAGGCATATGCAATTAAACTTGATAAATCCATTTCATTCACTTCACAAGAATATAAATTATGTTTATTATCATAAAAATTTAACCAATTTAAAATTTCTTTATATAATTGATTTGTATTTAAATTAATATCACTTAACATTCCATTATTATCAATATTTGATAATTCTTCCTCTGATAATTTATTTTTTCTTCTTAAATAAAATTCATCATAAATAGGAGGAATTTCACCTATTATAATATGAATTATAATTTCTAAATCATCAATAAGAGAATCAAATTTATTAGAAATTACTTTCATTCTTACAATATTTAAATAAACTTTTTTAATATAAATAATTGCTTTTACATAACTATCATATTTAAATTGATTTGAAAGATATTTATTAATAATATTAACACTAAAAAATTCTAATTTTTGTATAATTTTATTTATTATTTGGATTATACTATCTAAAACACTTGAAAAATTATCCATTTCTTTTATTTCTTTTAACTTATTTGCATGTGTTAATTTAATATTTAAATAATTATTAAATAAAGTAATTAATCTAGTACTTGTTTCATATGCTTGACTTATATATTTTTCAAGTAAATTTGATTCAGAGAAACTATTAATAATTAAAGAATTTAAATTATTTGGAATAATAAAATAACTTGGAATTGATTCATATTCAAATTGCCAAGAACCAAATTTAGTAACAAATATTCTAATAATATCACTATAAATATTATGATGACAATTATTATTTTCAAAAAATTTTTTAATATTATATTGTTTTCTCTCACAAAAATTGACAGTACTATGATTTTTAAAAATATCTTTAAAAAATTTTGCCAATGAATAATTAAAAATTTCATTTGGTAATCTATTTAAAGGTGTAACAATATTATTACATTTTTTACAATAACCATATGTAAAAATTTCAGAATTTATTAAATTATAAACATCTTCATCAAATTTTTGTACTAAAAAATTTCCATTTTCAGAAACATCAATAAAATTTAATATTTTATCAATATCAGATTCTTTTTCTTCTAAAATCATTGAAATTTTAATTCTTCTTTTATTTCTGTATAAATAATAAACATGTTGATCAAAAGTTTTATGACAATTTTCACATTGTTTTGTAGATTGTTGACATAAATCTAAAATATATTGTCCTAAAGTTTTATCATATTGATTATTATAATATTGTAATGTTACAGATTTTGATCTTTCACATATTAAAGCAACATTTTTTTGAATATCACTTTCTCTTCCTGAATCATTTTTTTCTAATTTAATTCCTTCTTCAACTTCTTTTATTATTTCTTTATTATTTTGAATTGTATCATTATTTATTAAATTTTTAGATGAATCTTTACTCATTATTAATTTTATTATTTCTAAATTATTTGTATAACTATCTTTATCAATTAAACTTACATCAAATCCTTGAATATATATTGTATTTGATTCTTTTTTTGTAAATATATTTTTATTTACAGATGTTGATATTTCATTTAAATTCTCATTTTTAATTTCATTTTCATCTTTTATATTAAACATTTTATCTATAAAAATTAATCCTGATGATTTTTTTGGTTCTATTAAATTTAAAACAGGAAGTAAATTTGTTTCTGGAAGTTGATGATTAAAAAAATATATCATAAATTTTTGTAAATAAAGATCTCTTGCAGTTGGTAAAATTATCTTTTTAAGTAAATTTTTTAAAATTTTTAATTCTTCTATATTATCACCAAATAAAAGAATTGTTGAAAAAAGTCTTCTATCACATCCTTCAAATATCATTAAATTATATTCATTATTTTTTAAAGAAATATTTTCTTTATTTTGTTTAATTGGTTTTTTAAATTTTAAAATTTGAAATTTTTTACATTTACCTAAAAGAGTTTTTTTTCCTATTAAATTAAGTGAAGGAATAAGAATAGTTTGAGTACATCTTTCTAAATCTAATAATGTTTTTTGTTTAATATTAAAAATAACTGTTCTATCATTATCACTTAAAAAATAATCTATAAAAGATTTAGGAAAATTGTCACTAAATAATATAACATCTGGATTTAAATTTTTAATTTTTTGTTTTATAATTTCAATATATGCATTTAAGACACTAATTATACTATCATTTATATCATTAAATATATTAACACTATCAATTGGATCAACTAATAAAATTGTTGGATTATCAATATCAATTTTCATTTTTTTATTAACTACATTTTTTTTAAAAGCATAACCTTGAATAACATGACTTTGATTTTTATTTTCTGATTCTATAATTTTTATTTTTATATAATCATTTATATCAATTGAATCATTTAAATATCTTGATGAAGGTCTTAAATAAATAATTGATTCTTTAACTAATAAATATATAATATTTGTCCATTCTTGTGATTTATTAAATCCTATATTTTTATTTAAAACATTAAATACTAAAATTTTAAGTAAAATATCAAATGATTCATTTAATTGTATTTTAAATTTTTTTTCTTCTTCCATATTCATTTCAGAAAATTTTTTTACTTCATCTTGATAAAAA
>JAEEGL010415471.1_pt1 | contig 17177 bp, 14 predicted proteins | sample 9134231 | NCBI WGS metagenome assembly JAEEGL01 (sample SAMN16246548, study PRJNA631951) | gut metagenome | biome: gut microbiome; feature: rumen; material: fiber-attached | host: Bos | place: Iran: Karaj | collected 2018-10
ATCTTTCTGATCCATGTCAGTTTCCATATTCACCAGAAAGTCTATCGCCTCACGCGGATTCTTCTCACTATAATCACTTTCGTCACACTCGTCATTGTCGAGGTAACATGTATAGCAAAGCTTGCGATAGGAGTCCAAAAGAAGGAACGCGCACTTGAAAAGCCACTGTTCATCTAATCTGTACGAATAGCAAAGATCACTGATAGTTGCTCTTGCCGAAGTGTTTCTACGCCCCATCTCAGTTACCTCCCATCACAACAATTCTCTCTTCCACGAACCACTTATAGTTCTCTTCATAGAAAAGGCGGCACGGTCTTCCCCAAATCATGCAGATATAGCAAATCCCTGTTCCTGGAACGCGCTGCGAATCCATCCGTTGGATCTGCTTAATCTGATCAATGTGGTACTCTTTTCCATCGTTCCATGTGATCTTAGTCGGTCTCAGGCGGCCATCCGGATAGAAATCCGCTGTTACCTGTACATATGTCTTCTTCAATACTGTCATCGTGTTAATCTCCTGTTTTCTGTTTTCGTTCTTCATGGATCTCTACCCTCCAATCTATATAAAAGAGTTTGTCGTTTTGCAAAACCGAACAAATATTCTTTGTGCTCTTGAGCGCATATTAGCATGGATTTTCATGTAACGCAATAGTAAAACTTGGACATAAATGTTCACAAATTGCCGTACGTGACGCACGACCCGCAAGCGCCTAAGATCAGTGGTAATTGTAAACTTTTTGTCGGACAATTGTCGGACTGCAAAGTCCCAATATTGGGACAATAAACGTGAGCATAATAAAAGGTTAGGGCAGTATAAAAAGTTGCGTTTTATTTTACACAAAACCTCTAATTTGCTGTCCGAATAATGGGACAGTGATATTTATATAATTAAGATGTCGAAAACGTCGAAAGACGAAAAAAAGCAATCTAGAACAGTCATTTGCGGAGGGAAAAGATGGATACATTAGAAAGAATAGCATTATCAGCTAGTAAGGCAACAGAAGAGGACAAGGCTAAGTTAAAGAAAAGAGCCAAGATCGAATTTGAACGGTTAGACAAACTGTTCTCCAACAGCGATACAAAAAAGCGAATAGATACTTTCAAAGATATGTTTTCACAGTGCGAGATCGTATACAAACTTATACTGAAAGACTTCAAGAAGAACACTGGTAAGAAAACTGCCAATCGGGAAAAGATTCAAATGTCAGAAGTACCCTATGCTTTAGCATATGCAGGATATAATTTCGATTATGAATTTCTCGAGAAACTTTTTGGTTCCGAGTCCAGATGCACAAAAATGTCTGTAAAAATCTTGCGCGACAACTTAACTCACAGCATTAAGGAATCGGCTCTTAAAGAACTTAACGATAGATATGATGAATTGATTGGATACATGGAAACTTTTCTTAACACCATCAAGAACGCACAATAAGTTACACTACGTTTGGAATATTCTCTCCATTATTTTGCAACAGATTGAAGCCGCCATGTATTGTTCCAATTACATCGAGAAAAGTTGACCTTTCCCCAATTCGAACATCACAAAAACCGATACTAATCCGTCCGTCAATCCCTAATTCGATTGTTTCTGGCATTAAGGAATGATAAAAGAATTCTGGAGTCAACACTTTTTCCGAACCGGGTCCGGCAACATGATAAAAATATGGAAGGAATCGGTTGCACGCGAATATCCGTGCTTTCTTTGTCCACGATTCATTTTCCCTATATACTGCTTCGAATGCCAGTTTAAGAATTAAACGCTCCTTTGCATCATCCGGATTACAGTGAAGGTAAAGATGCACTGGCCAACACATCCACCAGATGTTTCCTTCGAAACTCCCGCCGTCTTCAGAATATGTGCATTCTATATTGTCACAAACGATGATTTTTCTATTTTCCATAGTCCAGTCTCCATTAGTGTTTGGCTACAGTATATATCCAAAGAAAAGGCAAAGCAGCATAGAGAAAGAAAAATAGTAGAAAAAATATAACCACAAGTTATATTACCCCGAAAATATGGTAAAGATTATGCATCGGGCGCATAAAAACATAGTTGTTTGTTGATCCTGGGAATGCCAGATTAGAGTTTGGGGGCTATTCAATTAATGCACAAAGACGACATCATTGTGATATTCAAGGAAACGTTTATCTGGCACGAATTTATCTGGCAGATGGATTTTAGTATGCTCGTAGGAATAGAACCATTTTGTTGTATCCTCATCCATTAGAGTTTCGCGCAACTTGCTGGAAATTAAAAGTTCAAAAGACGGCGTGATAGTAATCAATCCTCTATCAAATGCCTTGTCATGAAGAGCATTTAAACATAATCCATTTCGAGGGTTTACTCGTTCTGTCTCTTTGCTACTAACGCTCCATGGCTTTATGTGACTGGCTATTAGTAATTGCTTTTCATTTATGCCTGTTATGCAACATTGGTTGTGATATGCAGTAAGTATCGATCTTCTGAAGAAAACCTGACCCAATCTGGCTTTTGTAGCGATTTCTCGATCTTCGCCATAAGGAAATGCTTCGATAATCATTTTAGCCTCTTCTGAATCAATGATAGAATCCATACTCTTTTTCTCTTTTGAAGCAAGTTCTTTCGTTGCTTCAAAAACAAGATTTTCCGGATTTGCCTCAAATTCTTCCCAAACCTTACTATCCAGTTTGCTGGAATGAGAAAGAGCCTTGACACCACGCTTAATCAATTTGGGGTCGTGTGCCGCAATATTGAATAGTTTTTTAGTTACAGCTCCAGGCTTTCTTCCTAACACTTCTGCGAGATGAACTACATCTTTATTTGTCACAGAAATCCTAGAGTACTCGATTCTCGAATACAAATCGAATGCAAGAAGCGTTTCCTCCCAGGTCCAATTCTTACCATCATTTGCCAAATTCATATTTTTGCCCATCCACTAATCTCTTCAAAAAACACGTTACCATAACAGTATAATATCTGTTTTAAATATATATCTAAGAACAGTGTGTCAATCATCAAGCCCAAGTTCGAGCACTTTTTTGCATACACGCATAAAGTTTTCATGTAATTCTCTATAATCAACATTCCTCTTATTTGTAGTATAGAAAACGGCACATTCTTCTGTTTTTCGGCCTATGATCTCGTATTTCAGAGGATTCATTTTCTTCACGCGAGTATATCGATTTTTTTCAATTGCTATGGTTATCTTACCACTCGTTGGAATGTAATAGATTGATACAACATACCAACTTATATATGGAGATGTACTTGCTCCTCCTGATCCAAAATGCTGATGGAAGTCCTTTCCATCCAATCTTGTCAATCCTTCAAACCCTAATGGTTCCTTGCCTCCAAAAGATTTTTTTGAGATAGCATTTTTGTCGGCTTGAATAATAAAGTTTCGGTATGCTCGCTCAAACGCTTCCGGCGTTACTATCTTCTCCAACTCACTTGATGATTTGACCCTATTGGTATCTGGACGACTCTGACCTTTACGAGCTTCAAACATCACCAATCTCGTAATCTCACCTATACACTCTTCTATAGTTTCCAAGTAATACTGCCACGTTCCATCGTCATTTTCTTCGCAGTAGTATGTTGTTTTTTGTGCCCAATCTCCAGAAGCGTTATATATCCGGTATATTTCTTCCTCGACGCAAGCACCGCATATTAATAGTTCTTGAAACCGGACAAGTACATCGTTTCCTTCCGTAATAACATCAACCGGTATTCCCTTAAGAGATGATTTCAGTCCATCCGCTAAATTACTCAATCTCAGAGCAATATCGGACAATTCTGTATTACTCATATTTTGTGTCCTCCTCTATTCGTGTTTTTAATTCATTTAGACTCTCTTCGATATTTGCAACATCTACAAAGAACACATTGACAAATGTATTATCTCCACTGTAAAACACTATTGGATCATGTTCACGCATATCTCTGTTGGCAGGATATAGCAGCCATATTTCCGGAGTATTATACTTCTTCGAATATGCATACATCTGGTACATGTCAGTTTGGGAAATCCCATAATTCAGACGTTCATTATCTATCAATCTTTTCCACTTTGTATCCATTATCACTATTCGATCTTGTTTCCTTGCAACTATATCTGGTTTTAGTCCGAATTGCTTTCTTGGCTCAACAAACAAATAGTGACCTTTATCTTGACTTGATACCTCCCACCCATCTGGGCAGAATAATTGTTTAATCTTCTTAGCAACATAACTCTCATAAACGGTTTCCATAGGAAAAAGCAAAGCTCTGGATGTTGTTTTCCCTGAGAATGTAGTAAAACTCTTATTCTGCAAGAATACTTTAGCCCATTTTAATAACAACTCATAATTCTTAGAGGTTCTATTGATCGTTACCTTGTCAAAATCCTTCTCGTAATTTGTCGATGACTCAACCATTTCAAAGAATGTAAGCAGTTGACGTATTTCTTTGGAATTCTCGGCACTTGTGGTTAAAATACGGAGTTTTTCCAAAGTTGCTTTAACAAGCCGGTTTTCAGGACAATTGGAATTAAAATCATCATATTCCACATAGAAATGTTCCCGATGTATCAGATTTGCTCGCATATGCTTGCGCACAATTAACTTACCCTTGAAGAAACTAAGGTTATCCTCTTGACGAATGTAATCTGATTTTAGGCCTTTTTTAACGAGTTTTCGAACCTCTTGTATATACATATTGATGAATATCTCATACAGATTCATTCTATCCACTTTGAGATTGGCTTCGTTCAATACTTTGCTAGGGAAGTCCTTCATACTTCTTAGCATTTTAAGAAAAATCGATTTTGTTTGGGCATTCCCGTCATCTTCCTCTCCAAAATCAATCTTGGGGAGAACTTGTACTTGAAATCCATTCCGCATCTGAATCAAACCAACATAATTACGTATGCAAACGATATCGCCGACACCTCGCTTATAACCTATGCGCAAAAATTCTAAAGCGTCAGCATTTACGTCATCGCCTGTGTACTCATGAATGAACGTAATTAGCGCGTCAAAATTTGTTTTCTCCAAATATCTATAATTGTCATCGGATCTAAAATCCTCGTTAGAAGTGATGGAATCAAACTCCCTCACTTCAAGCAGTTTATCCATCTAATCACCACACTTTACATAATCTCAATGTAACTGAGGATATTTGCAAACGCCTCTTCGTTCACCTCGTATTTTTTCTCGGGCAGATCTATATCATCATCAACTGACCCTTTAAAGACAGTCTTTGACACAAATTTAGTATCTTTCACAAACTTGTGAGCATCTTCTGTTTTAGCATTATCCCCTAATACAAGTTGGATTTTTTGATAATCCTCATAAAAGTACTCCTGTAGCAATGGAACAACTGATTTTTTGAATATGCTGGATAGTTTATCTATGCTAGGATCTTCTGAAAGACAAGTAAAGAAAGCGTGGCCTATGGTGTGTTCGCGATCATAAAGGAATGCAATTCTCTCATTAATTACGTCTAACATAGCTGCAACATCTAGAACAACGTCATTCTTTCGAATCTTATCAGCACCAATTTCGCGAAGAACATCTGACTTAGGCATCATTTCAACAAAATGGAATCGGCGACGAAGTGCAGTGTCCATTAAAGCTATTGAACGATCCGCAGTGTTCATGGTCCCAAGAATATAAATATTCGAGGGAACACTGAATTCTTCACCAGAATAGGGAAGAGTAGCACTTGCTGCTTCGGGCATTCCTTCTCGTTTAGTATTTTCAATCAATGTGATCAACTCACCAAAGATCTTCGATATATTACCACGATTGATTTCGTCGATAATAAAAACATATGGTTGAGCATTTGGCGTTGAACTACCAACAATTCTTTGAAGATCTTGAATCTTCATTGCGCTTTTTGCTACGGAAAAGTTTGAGAACCCTTTTCCACGGTTAATTGAGCGACAGTCTTCATGTACTCCTGTTAATTTCCATTCAATTCTTCGTTGAACATGAAAAATACCGTCTTCGATTTCTTCAGTAGTATCATCAATAACTATCCCAATAGCGTTAATATCGTACAAACGACCTAAAACCACCCAGTCTCCGGGCATCATATCATTAAGAAAATTATTCTGACGATTGATGTCTGTAGTGTTCTCGAGTTTTATCACGCCCTCCTGATAAAGCCTGTCCTCAAAGTCTGAAGGTACATCCTTATCGCCGGCACGATTTCGAACAGCCCACACAGTACCTGTGTATTCAATATCATCCTCCTGAACTATCTTGGCTCTTTCACAAAAAGCTTTAAATACTCCAGGCTCTATAGCATAAGAAATCTCAGATTCTTCATTGTCGACTTTTGGTCGAATACCTTCAATAAATTCCTCATATCCGTATGATTGATGAAATGTTGTAAAGGCTATTCTGTGCTGAGATTTCAACTCTTTATAACGAGCCATTACTTTATCGTAATCTTTAAGTTCTTCAACTGTTTTGTTATCGCATATTGCAACTGCGTATATTGCTGTGTAATATGTCTTACCAGTTCCTGGAGGACCAAACAAAATAGTATTCTTATCAAACTCTATACTTGAACTTGCTGCAATTTTATTAGTTTTAATATCTGAGAGATCCATAACTTCCAATGCCTCCATTAATTCATCGCGAAGTTTCCAAGAGTATCTTACGCTGCCATTCTCATTAACATTTCTACCAACAAAAGGGATTACAAATACTCGCTCATACGTACCATCCTTACAAAGCGGGCATCCTGTTTTCTTTTGAACTCTTTGAGCAAACGATCGTCCATAAACATTATAAGTTGATGGTGATCCGCCATACTTTTCAGCAAGATTCGCGCATGTTGATTCTCCGCCTAACTCAAGCATCATCTTGAACATTTCAAGATTTGATTCCTTGGTAATTTCTGGATCAAGTAAAAGTTCTAACCATTTTTCAGAAGATATCCCCGGATCATATTGATCTAAACTCGGCCAATAAGAAGAACTCTCAAAACCTATTGCATGATTATAATATGGAATCAGAGCTTCAATCGCCTTAAAAATCTCACTCTGATAATACTCATTTGTTTCGTCCTTCTTTCGTTCGATGTACTTACAAACTTGAACCTTTCTTAAATCACCATTTGAAACCATTTCTTTTATTCTTGATTGGCTTTCGGAAAGAATTGCTGGAAGTCCCCATTCGTTGCTTCCAGAAACATAGACAAGGTCAGCGTTCTTATCTAGTGGAATGTCCAGATGAGAATGATACTGAACCATTTCTTCTTTGCTAGCAGTATCATTCTTTATTTCCAGACTAATCCGAAACAATGAACTATCTGAATCGTTTTTTTCAGCAAATAAAGAGATACTTACTGGATGGTTGACATAAGAAGCATATTTCATTTGTGCCCAAAGGTATTTTTTTGTCTTTGTGTTAGAAAAATCAAGCCATCTTAATGGGCGAGCTTTATTAAGCTTGTACTTATCAGCAATCGCAACTGCAACTTTTGTCATTTCGGTCACTGCATATTGCCCTTTTTCTTTGATCGCAAGAAGTCTTCTCTTTTCTTCACTACTGATTCCGTCTTTTTCCGGATCAGAATATGGTACTTCTGAATAGTCACGAATATAGTCAAGAATACCAATATAATCTATATCCATCATTCATACCTCCTCTTCTTTATGTTCCAACGGCCGTTTTGTATTTTGTCTCGCCTGCGACTCTAGTTTTTAGTATTTTGCCCTGCTTTTTAAGTTGAATTAGGGAATGTTCCAAAAGCACATCTATTAGCAAACGATGTGATTTTTCATTTATCAAAACAGAAAGGCACTCCTGAGAAATACGCAGTTCAATGACTGTTCGTTTTTTTATTTCTTCATAACATACGCCCTCCGAGGCAGTCTGAATTATCTTCATAACACAAGCCTTTAATTCTTGATCAGAAGGAAAGTCGGCGGGGAGAGCACCTCTATTGACAATGAGATCTTTATGTATGATAAAATCTTCCAACAATTTCATTGGAATACTGAACTTCTCACCTCTAGGAATGTTGTTACTATTCATAAATCCTTTCTGAAAACTAGAAAGATGTGAATAGTTGTATTGATCTATTTGAACAACCACAAAATCTATAAGATCTACACTCGCTTTCATCCTGCCCTTTTGTGAGTCAACGTTGGAGCCACGTTTTTTCTTGTCTCTCACATTTTTATTCCAAAAGGTAAGCGTTTCATAATCTGGAGGAGAGTCCTTCTCAGTCAGATGTTCACAAATAACATAGTACAGTGGTCCGGCTTCAAGTGCTGAAATTAAGTTTTCAATCTTGTTTCCAGGTATATCCTGTTCTCCAATAGTGTGGCACTTCAGATCTCCGAAGCAGTTCATCTCTGGATAAAACAAATCAAAATCCAGATCTCCCTTTGCTTTGTTTTGTTGAAAGCAAATGATCTTCTTCCGTTCTGGCTGAGAATTTAGAAACTGTTCAAATAGAACTTCGTGATAAAAGCCTGGCCATTCGGTTTCCCGCTGTTTAGGATGATTTATCTCAGCCATTTGTTTATAACAATCAATACCATTCCAATGAGATGGAATTGATACATAAAAATCATATAAAAGTTCGTTCACCCTTTCAATTGGAGTTTGGTGCGGTGTCGAAGAAAACTTGCGAAATAAAAAAGCATCTACATATCCAGGGCTAAAGACTGCTATGTGATTTCCATTTCTATCTGTTTTTGAATATAGTCCTTCCTTTATTGCCCTTTGTAAATCATATGTATGTATGTGAGCGGCAGAATTGTTGCTTTTTTTGTCAATGTAACTATCTACATCAAAGTCAGCAAACACTGTCGTCCGGTTATAATGATAGACGCCAACAATTAAAGGAATAAATCCGGACTCATAATCTTTCTGAATGAGTTCCAGTAAATTGGGCCAGAGTTGTATTCGTTTTTTATATAATTCCCATGGTTTCCCCAGATAAGTAATGTTTTTAACATGAATTCTATACTTAATATTTCCATATTCGCCGATAAGAGAATCATTAGTATGAAAATACCACGAGATAATACGACGTAATTCACTTGGGGAATATGTCTGGTCATAATCATATATAACTTTTTCTCGACAGATCTGTTCTACTTTGACACTGCCTTTTCCAGTCTTCCCCATGTGCTACCTCGTCAGTTACCATATTCGAATAGTTGTTTCGCAAGATACTCAACGCAATTCACGTTAACTGCATTACCGAACTGTTTATATGCTTGGAAATCGTTTTTGTTTGGGATAAAACTATCTGGGAAACTCTGTAATCTAGCGGCTTCTCGCGGAGTTAATCTTCTCTTATATTTCCCAATAATGGGAATCTGTACCATAGCAACGAGCGCAGGAAATGCATCCGGCCTTTTTACACGTATACCAGAGGGCCTGAACTGAATGTACCCATCCCAAATTGTCTTAATTGATTCGCCAGCTTGCCATTCGAATTTTCTTTCCGTAGGAGTAAAATCCTTTAGGTTATTCCATTTGGTCAACCAGCGATCAATAAACTCTTTGTTATCTACATAGAGTTTTCTGTTTTTTGTACAAAATTCCGCTTTCCAACTGGGGTATTCATCCAAAGGATATGTCGCTCCGAACTCTGATGCCCACACTGGAAATCCTATAATTTTCATAGTAATACCTTCATAGAACTCGTTCCAACATGTCAACACTTCTTCTTGATGTTTCGAAATAGAGTACTTATCTGACACCTTTCGATCAAAGATTCCGGCTTTGTAAGCATTCAACGAAGTCTTATCCTTTTTATCTGGCAGGGTGAAAACTAGTTCGCCAGAATAATCTGTTTTTCTGACACCTAGAATGTAAACACGCTCGCGAAGTTGGGGGATTCCCAATTGATGTGGACTCATGACTACAGCTCTAACGTTATAGCCTATGCTCTGAAGTGTTTTTTCAATTACATTCCATGTGTTATGATGGTCATGAGCAAGCAAATTCCTTACATTTTCCAAGACTATGTACTTTGGTCGCTTTGCTCGTAGTATTCTGGCTATCTCAAAGAAAAGAGTTCCCTTTGTCGGATCATCGAAGCCGAGTTGCTTTCCAGCTTTTGAAAAAGCCTGGCAGGGGAATCCTGCACACAAAACATCATGGTCTGGAATTTCTTCATCTTGTATCTGAGTTATATCGTGAGCAGAGTTAATACCATAGTTTTCCTTGTATGTTTCTATGGCGCTTTCATCAATTTCTGATGCAAGAACGCACTGTCCTCCAAGATTTGTCATAGCTTGATGAAAACCACCAATGCCTGCAAATAAATCTATAAATCTGAAGTTTTCCATATTTTTTCGTGTCTCCTCGTTTCTTACTTATTTATTATATATCCGCGATTGAAATTTCCGGTATTTCCGCATCCAAACATACATCATATGAAACATTGGACACGCCTAAAGGTATAGGAACAGAAATATGAGGAACATCTTCAGCACGATAAATCTTAATTCCATCGAAAACATGCTGTTCATCGCATACTATACCCTTGTTTTCTTCAGAAAGGTTGCACCTTCTGATAAGTTTGTCTACCAATAGTTTTTTTGCAACATCAGAAAACATGCTCTGGACCTCTATCATCAAATCCAACAAAGCTTTTCCTTGTTCACACTCTTCTACCATGACGGATACTATATACACGTTAATATTCTTTTGAACCAACTGATTGTGACGAAAACTGTGTATACGTATTTCTTTGTTTGTCGTTTTAATCTCAACTTTATGCTTGGGATCAATTTCCAAATCATGTTTGGTATAAAAATCCGAGTGCCACTTTTCCGCAACATCTGCTCTGCCGACTGAATACAGATACTTTAGCAATACCATTTCTCCATAAACACCAATTTGAAGGCTATGGCTATTTGAATCTGCAGTAGTTTCAAACAGCGTTTGGAAATCTTGAAAGAGTTCCATAACAGTAGACGAGTCTATTGGAGATTTGATCTCAGACAACATGTACATGCTGACTCTCGTGAATTGTATATTTACATAGACGTCTTGTGACAAACACTGAACAACATGATATTGCCCAGCACTATTACTATTCTCGTCAAACATGTCAACGTTTGTTTTTAGTGACATATTATCTGTTTTGAACCGCTGTACAACATTTTCTTCTTTGCTCTTAATCAATACACATCTATGTCCGTTCTTATCTGAAGCAAGGACGAACAAGTCATTTAAAGTGTGTGGAGGTACTATCTGATATTCATTAAGATTCATATTCATTATCTCCAGTTACGTAATTAACTCGAACTGCATCACTCGGATTATTGATCGCCAACATTGGAATAATTGCATTCTGATTATCTTTGTCCGTATATACATAATGAACCTGGATACATAGTTTTTCTGCTAAAACGCTTTTGTCTCCAGGATATTTCGTTTTTGTATCATAACTCTGAGGCAACTCCTTTACCGCATGTCCATCAGTAGTGAGTGAACGATGCTGGTTTCTCCCATCTCTCATCTTAACGATAGTGATTCGATCCGGAAGGAGATCATCATTTACTGCTTCCATCAAAGACGCGATGTAGTATGCATTTACCTTGTTTGCAGCTTTTGGAAAAACCAACTTACTAAGCACCTCTTCGTGCAATTTTTTCAACGAATAATCTTCATAAACAAGATGAGTAAAATTGCCATAAGTCTTTGGTGTTCCCTTATGTGTTTCAAAAAATGAGTTCCAGACAGTGTAGTTTTTTGAAATATCATCTTGGGATTCATACCATACGGAACGATCATAGGAATAACCCTGGTGAATTCCACCTATATTTACCGTTTTTGATATCGATTTTCTTGTCAGAATAAGATTGTTTTCTGTTTCGAGCATGAATACTCTGGGCATCTTTTTCACATCACTATTCTGAGATAAATACTGTCTCATGGTAAGCCAAAGGAAGTTTTCATGATTCGTCATATCTATAAACATTTTCTTCATTTCCTCAGGCATATACACTTTGCAAATACTCAGATAATTCTCCTTATATCCAAACCAACGAGCTCTTTGCAGCATCGTATCAACCGCATTATCTCGTTTAGCAACTCGATAAATATACGTAACACACAAATTATCTAAAGTAATTCCTCGTTCAAGCATGTTTCCACCCACATAGATTTTATACATGCTAAAACTCTCTTGGTCCTCATCAAAATCAGAAGGGGAGTTGACTTCAAAAATATTGGTTCGTACAAGATTGGTTCGCATAGCATCAATGACTTCAGTTGCAGAAGGCAAATCATCCATTCGTTTAGAGAACTCCTTAAGGGTTTCTTCGACCTTATTGTAAACATCATCAAAGCCCATAGCATTCGGACTTGAAATGCTGTGCCTGATTCCTTCTTCAAGCAAGTTTTCAACCTTTGTCCTAACTGCATGTTGTATTTTTGTTGATGCAGAAGGATGAATAAGCATGGAGTATTTGTCTTCAATTCCATTAAGTCGTTGAATTGCGCAACCAACCAGGAAGAAATACAGAGCTTTTACAAATGAATCTGGAACCCCTTCTTCAAACTCAGAACTGTCCGAGATAGATTCAACCAAGGCGTTATCACTTGTATCATGAAAAGTATTTGCTCCAGTATATCCTTGTCCAGGTTCAACTAAAATACAGCAATCTGGAGATATACCATTCAGTGTTGAAACAAGAAGGTTTGCTTGTGGCGTCGCAGTTACTGACAGATATACACCTCGGCGCACATTACTTATAGTTTGAACAATACCCTGATGTATTACCGGTGCCTTTTTTGCTTTTTTTTCTTTTCCTGGAGATACCTGATCTCCCTCATCATCAACTATTACGGAAGGAATGTCCTTCAGCGCAAGAGTCATGTCTTCCATACGCTTTAAATTTCTATCAGAATTCTCACTTTTTCCCTTGAGAACCATCACTACAACCTTGATGCCCGATGAGAGTTTAAGCCTTATATCGTCAAAGTTTGCCTTGTTTATACTTGTGACAAAAACATCATTGTTATTGATAAACTCTTGTCGAACTCGTCCTTTATTCTGATCCAGCAAATTGTTTTTTGTCCCACCGATTACATAGATAAGGTTATACCCGTTATCCATCGCCAAAGCCATTGTAGCGATAAAAAAAGCTGTCTTACCACTCTGAACTTTTCCCAAGCACAACATTTTGCGCGTGAAGTCCTCTGCTGGGAAGAGAGAAACAGCCTTACAAGCGGTAGAAAAAACTTTGTTTAAAGAAGACTCACTCCATTTTCCAGAACCAAGCATTCGTTTTTTCATCTTCTGCACGCATGGTCCATCGGTTACAACTTCAGGAAGAAGTCGTTCTGCATTTGCTTTCTCATCGAGTTCATATAATGATTCGGACATGTTTCCTCCTACTGGGTATTTGAAATAATAGTATTCAACATATTGATAAGCATATGCCCATCTTTACAGCCGCTAGCTTTACTCGTCACATATGCAAGTGCAAATGAGACCACCATTTTTTCTGCGAACTCATAATTTATTGTTTTTGTTTTAGCCGAAGAAGAATCAAAGAGAGAATGAAAATATGGGATGTCGAAATCAACTTTTATTATATAATAGTTCTCCTCATTCGTTTTCTCTATCGTTAACCACTTCTTCTCAAAACTTTGCTCTTCCTTGATTTCAAAGTCATAGCCTTTTCCTTGAAAGTCGATATGTATAACTCTTTCTAGAGGTTTGCTTGTACTCTCTGGCTGATGCGATTCTTCTGTTTTTGGAAGGACATTTATAGATTCTTCTGAAACCTGAACATCTTTCAACACTTTGAATTTCTGTTCAGTTTTCCGAATGACTCTTTCCTTTTGTTCATTGTCAGAATCTTCTTTTCGCAGTTTAGTAGCAATTGAGATCAGATCACCAATTCCACTTTCACTTTTCTCTTTGAGCACAGATATAAAGCAAGATTCCAAGCCGCCATCCCACAAGAAGGCATCTTTGGTATGGGACAAAGGCCATGCATCGCTCATATCCAATTCACCAATTATTCTCTGATATGGATAAAGGTTTGGGCTGCCCATCAGTTCTTTTGGTCGATAATTAGTGACTACAGCTCTACCCTTATGAAGCAAAGTAAACCCTCCAGATAAAGTTGATCCTGTTTTTCGTATACCAGCCCATCCTGAAAAACTGTATTCTTTTCCTTCATATGTAAACGAATTATCGATATGTTTCAGATACTCATTTCCATTTTCATCAACACGTATTTCCGGAGTGTCATACTTCAGTGGAGAATTGTTAATAAAAATGCGAACATCTCCATTTTTGATGTCTCTAGAGTACATTTCTGCCAAAGTTGATTTAACCTTCTCAACTTTTTGAGTTGTTATTTTCTGATTCAAGCGTTTAATGACTATCTCTGTAAAATGCTTGTCCTTGTCTATCTCAAAAACATTGGCTTCAATCTCTTCTGGTGCATTATCTCTTATGTAATCAACATCCATCTCTGCAGCAAACAGTTGTTTTTTCGAATACTCAGTAGTTTTTACTGACCAAACAGAGCCAAGAAAAGTTGCCGCTGTTTTGAGTCCCATTCCTCGTTCATTTCTCCCGGATTTATCTTCTGGTGGCGAATCAAGTTTAAGTGCACGACGGAAATCATTTTCATTCATTCCATACGCATCATCAAGAATACGAATCTCCTCAGCAAAGATATCTATGTTAATTGTACATGTCGTAATCCCAATTCTATTTAGTTCGGACTTATGATCAAAATAACTTTGCGTTGAATTGTCGATGAATTCTGAAAGAACACTTTCGATCTTATAGTCAATCTCCTTGTACTTGGCAAGGATGCTAGATTCAGGTCTTATTTGAATACGCAAACTTTCCATTACTTCACCTCAAATAGATTTCTGCTTGATATAATTATCAAGAAATCGGTTTAAATACTCTGGTTTAAACACCCATATTTTCTGTCCGGAGCATTCTCCCACATAATAGCCTTCTTTGTATCCCTTAAGAAGATCGTCAACCTCAACATAGCAGGAGCGAACTGTTGTATGCATAACATATCCGTATGCATCCCATGCAACTAAAATAGGATTAAGGTCATAGTTGTAGTATCCAATTATAAGAACCGTCTGATTGTCCTCTGTACGAACAAAATAATCTGGATGCTGTAAACGAATATTGGGCACTTGAACTCGCTTAATCCACGGTTTAGTTTCCCATCCCGCTCCAGATATGTTTTTTAAATACATAAATACTCTGTAGCGTTTATCGCCAAAATGCAGTACACACTTGTAAGGTGATTCACCTTTATCAAACCATTCTACCTTTTTTGCACCTGAATCTCTGGCACAGTGTTCAAATTCTACGATTAATTCTTTCTTTGAATACGAAACATAGTCAGTATCAAAGGCTAGAGAACAATCATGATTAATATTTGTATAGCGAATCGCCATCCTGTGCCCCCTCATAATTAGCGAAAATCGTTGACGCCTTTCAAGAGAAATTGTACCAAACGTGCTGTCCCCAAAAACGGACAACTAAACAAAGGTTCAGCGCTTTTCATCATATTAATATTATATAATATAACGTTGATTTTTTCTGTTTTTGTTGTTCATTCTTTGTAAACAAACTAAAAACACCCTCGCAGCAACCATTTCTGGTTACCACGAGGGCGTTGCTAGTTATATATGCCACTATTTCAGGCATTGGGAATTCACATCTCCATTCCAGGGGCGGAAGCCTGCTGCGGACCGACGCAAGCAAGCTTGAGGCTCTGGGACTGGGGATCGTACTCGTAGACATTGTCAGAGAGACGATCCTCGGGTCTTACGGCCTCGATGTTGACCTGCTGGACCATTCGGGCAAGATCCTGAAGATCCATTTCGTGGTCGGCAACCGCGGACTTCGGCATGATCAGCACCTCATCCACGGAGGAGGGGAGAACGTAGACCTCGCCAAACTTGGCTGTGATCTGGTCCATGAACTTGGAACAGAGCGCCATAACGGCTCCCTTGGTCTTCTGCTTGTTGGTCAGCATGTACAGGGGCAGGGGACTGTCCGTTTCGAAGGAATCGAGGTCGAAGGTCGGCTCTTCTCCACTCGGATACTGACCGAACATGGCATCCTCGAGACCGACGAAGATCGGATCGTGGGCTTCAATATTGCTCATGGCCGCCGTATGAAGCTGTTCGAGATCGACTCCCCACATCTTTGCGAGATCGTAATCGATCACAGCCTCGGCGAAACCGGTGCTGTTCTCGTTGATACGGATCGCATAGACCATGGAAAGATCCTCCACCTCAGTGTGAGGGCGGGTATCCAGATACTCCTTGCTGGTCTCGGAGTTCACAAGCCTCGGGTAGATCTTGCCACGGACCTTCTCGAAATCCAGAAACATGTCCTTCTCGACCCCTTCCGGAATCGGCGCATTCATGCGGACATCTGCCAGATCTTCACAGATCTGTTCGATAGAATGACCGCTTTCCAGCTTCTTATAGGCTTCAGTGAGGTTAAGTGCAGGAATCACGCTGAACCTCTCCTCACCAGCCTTGCGGATCATGAGTGCATCATAGCTCTCGCCACCGCTCTTCTTTACCTCCGAGAAGGACATATCCGCGTCCTTGTAGTCCTCAGTAAGGTAATCTCCGATCTTGTTCTTGATAGTGTTTTTGAAATCATTGAAATTCATCATAGTCTTTACCTCCAAAAATTTGCGCAAATCGCGCGGTTTCTAGTTACTTTGCTTGTGGGGCTTTGATGATTACCTCCCGGAAGCCCGCGAGAAACTTTCTCTCTCTCGGCTTGCACTCTTCTGTTTCGAGTCCGACGGCAACAAGATCAGCCGCTCTAGGGTTCTCTTCATTCGGCGGTGTCTCATAAACAGGGTGTGGGACGAATGGAGTCTTTCCCGGTTCTTTGGGCACAGACTTTTCCGCCGCATCAGGGAAGGCCGTGATAATTGCGGCTTTGATTCCATCTTTGCTGGCGTACTTGACCTTTCTGGCTCCGTGTTCCGGAACAAAGTAGGGATTCTCATCGTCAAATTCGATTCCCCACTTGAAAAAGAGCTTCATGCGAGTCTTCATGGGGTGGTAACCGGTCTTCATGACCACAAACATGCCTTTCGGCAGATTTCGAAGCTCATCGGGCGTCATAAGCGGTCTTTCCGTCATCTGCAGGGACTGTGAGGGCTGATCTTTCGATCGGCTTACAGATCCGGTCATGACCGTTC